>Ga0114974_10000529_pt1 | contig 31967 bp, 29 predicted proteins | sample S_130206_EF_Meta_FD_87318 | JGI IMG/M metagenome (GOLD analysis project Ga0114974, IMG submission 87318) | Freshwater microbial communities from Lake Simoncouche, Canada to study carbon cycling - S_130206_EF_MetaG | ecosystem: Environmental > Aquatic > Freshwater > Lake | place: Lake... | reverse complement strand
GCAGCGCTGTATCTACAAGGCAAGCCGCTCAGCACGCCACTGGCCTCACCGTTGTATGCGGATCTGCGCGGTCTACCGCCGTTGTTTGTGCAGGCCGGCAGCGCCGAGTTGCTGCTAGACGATGCAGTGCGCTTGGCGGGTGCCGCCGGTGCTGCCGGCGTACCGGTTCACCTAAGCATCTGGCCCAACATGCCGCATGTCTGGCACATCTTCGGCTTCATGCTCAGTGAGGGGCGCGACGCACTGACCGAAGCCGGCGTGTTCCTCGGTGCGTTCTTGAAGCAGTAGCTCAGCGGCACTACCAGGCTCAAAAAATGAGCCTGCAATATGCAAAGGTTGGCGCATGAAACAAGAACCTATAGCCCCAGCATTGAGCACACTGCTTATCGCGACAGACTTAGCCGCTATCAAACATCGCCAGCAACGCCGCAAGGACACCGACGCGTCGCCCTACATAAACCACCCAATTGCCTTGGCCACACTACTGGCAGTAGAGGGTGGCATTAGTGATGTAACGGTGCTCTGCGCCGCGCTACTGCACGACACAATCGAGGACACCCAGACCACTGCCGACGAAATCGCCGAGTTGCTCAACTCTTCGGTAGCCGATCTGGTGCTAGAGGTCACCGACAACAAGGCCCTACCGAAAGCCGAGCGGAAGCAGCTTCAGATAGACAAGGCACCCCATCTGTCGAACAACGCCAAACTGATAAAGCTGGCGGACTTCTGCAGCAACCTCACTGACCAGCTGCAGCGCCCGCCGCAGGACTGGCCGTTGGCACGCAAACAAGACTATTTTGACTGGGTGGCGCGCGTAGCTGCCGGCCTACGCGGCACCAATGCGCCACTTGAGGCACGGCTCGATGCGCTGCTGGCGCGACGCGTCGAGCTGTACTGAAGCAACGCCTTACAGTGACGGCCGCGGCTTCACCTTGAAGCCGCGCAGCACCAGCACAAAGAACAGCGGCACGAAGAAGATCGCCAAGAAGGTCGAGGCCAACATGCCGCCGATCACGCCCGTGCCCACCGCGTTCTGCGCGCCAGAGCCAGCACCGCTGGCCAATGCCAACGGCAATACGCCGAACATGAAGGCTAGCGAGGTCATCAAAATCGGCCGCAGTCGCTGCCGTGCAGCCTGCAGCACCGCATCACGCAGTGGCATGCCACCGTCAAAGTTGGACTTGGCAAACTCCACGATGAGGATGGCGCTCTTGGCCGCAAGACCCATCGTCGTAAGCAAGCCCACCTGGAAGAACACGTCGTTGGCCATGCCGCGCATCAGCGTGGCCAACACCGCACCCAACACACCCAGCGGCACTACCAGCAACACCACTACAGGTATCGACCAGCTCTCGTACAACGCCGCCAAACACAAGAACACCACAGCCAATGAGATGGCATACAGCGCGGGTCCTTTACTGCCAGCCAAGCGCTCTTCGAAAGACACACCAGTCCATTCCACACCGATGCCCGGCGGCAGCTTGGCGACCAAGCGCTGCATCAAGTTCATCGCTTCACCAGTGCTCTCGCCCGGCGCCGCAGCACCCTGAATGTTGAAAGACGGCACACCATTGAAGCGCACCAGTTTCTGCGGACCAAAACTCCACTCTGCAGTGGCAAAGGCTGCGAACGGCACCATGTCGCCCTTGTTGTTGCGCACATGCCAGCGCGCCAGATCATCCGGCTGCATGCGGCCAAAGGGTTCACCCTGTACATACACACGTTTGACACGGCCGCGATCCAAGAAGTCGTTGACGTAGCTGGAGCCCCACGCGGTGGCGAGCGTTTGATGAATATCAGCAATGGCTACGCCCAGCGCACCGGCCTTCTCGCGATCGATGTTCAAGCGCAGCTGCGGTGCGTCTTCAATGCCGTTGGGACGCACGCCGACCAGTGTGGGCTCTTTGGATGCCATGCCTAGCAATTGGCCGCGCGCAGCCAGCAACACTTCACGACCCACACCGCCGCGATCTTGCAGTTGCAGATCAAAGCCCGACGAGTTGCCCAGCTCAGAGACTGCCGGCGGCACTGTCACAATGATGGAAGCATCGCGAATGGCAGAGAAATAACGCGTGGCACGCTGCGCGATGGCTTTAATTTTCTGTTGCGGCTCGCGGCGTTGATCCCAGTTTTTGAGCTTGACGAACACCAAGCCCATGTTCTGACCAGTACCTGCGAAGTTAAAGCCGTTGACCGTCATCACCATGTCGACGACGTCTTTCTCACGCTCCAGAAAGTAATCCTGTGCCTGCTTGAGTGCCGCCGCCGTGCGCTCTTTGGTGGCGCCGGGCGTGGTCTGCACGATGCTGTACATCGTGCCGGTGTCTTCGTCGGGCAGGAACGAGGTGGGAATGCGCGCAAACAGCACCACCATCACACCGACCAAGACGCCATACACCAGTACCCAGCGCTTGCCGCGCGTCAGCATGCCGGCCACGCCACTGGCGTAAGACTTGCTGCTGCGATCAAAGGCTCGATTGAACCAGCCAAACAAACCACCCCGCGCATGCGCTGCATGCGGCTTGAGCAGCGTGGCGCACAGCGCAGGCGTAAGCACCAGTGCCACGATCACCGACAGCGTCATCGCCGACACCAGCGTGATCGAGAACTGGCGATAAATGACGCCCACTGAACCACTGAAGAACGCCATCGGCACAAACACCGCCGACAGCACCAAGGCGATGCCGATCAATGCACCAGTGATCTGATCCATCGACTTGCGCGTCGCCTCACGCGCCGACAGACCTTCTTCGGCCATCACGCGCTCGACGTTCTCGACCACCACGATGGCGTCATCGACCAGCAAGCCAATAGACAGCGCCATGCCGAACATGGTCAGCGTGTTGATGGAATAACCAAAGGCCGACAGCACACCAAAGGTGCCCAGCATCACCACCGGCACGGCCAGTGTGGGAATGAGCGTAGCGCGCAGATTCTGCAGGAACAGATACATGACCAGGAACACCAGCACGATGGCCTCGGCCAGCGTTTTGGCAACCTCACGAATCGAGGTGCGCACAAAGGGCGTGGTGTCCTGCGGATAGATTGCATCGAGGCCCTTGGGGAAGAAGGGCTGCAAGCGAGCGATGGTGGCGTGAATGTTGTCGACGGTGTCGAGCGCGTTCTTGCCAATGGCCAAGCGCACGGCCATAGCCGCGCCAGGCTGGCCGTTGTGATAGACCTCACGCGCATAATTCTCGGCACTTAATCCCACGCGACCAATATCGCGGATGCGCAAAATAGAGCCGTCTGAATTAACGCGTAGCTGAATGTTGCCGAACTGCTCAGGCGTTGACAGTCGCGACGGGCCGACGATGGTTGCGGTGATCGCCTGACCGGGGACGGCCGGCAAACCACCCAACTGGCCTGCTGAAACCTGCACGTTTTGCGCGCGGATCGCCGCCACCACATCGGCGGTAGTCACGCGATAGCTGGCCAGTCGGGCCGGATCAAGCCACACGCGCATCGCAAACTGCGCACCGAACAACTGCACATCACCCACGCCAGCCGTGCGGCTGATCGGGTCGAGCACGTTGGAGGCAACGTAGTTGTTGATCTCCTCGCTGGTCATGCTGTTGTCGGTAGAGCGAAAGCCCAGCACCACCAAAAAGTTGCGCGTGGGTTTGTTGACACGCAGGCCTTGCTGCTGCACTTCGGCAGGCAACAAGGGCATGGCGGCCTGCAGTTTGTTCTGCACCTGCACTTGCGCAATGTCGGGGCTGGTGCCCTGCGAAAAACTCAGCGTGACACTGCCGCTGCCGTCGGCCGTGCTCTCAGAGGTGATGTAGTCCAGACCGTCGATGCCATTGAGCTGCTGCTCAATGACCTGCACCACACTGTCCTGCACGGTCTGCGCAGAAGCACCCGGATAGTTGGAAGACACCGTCACCTGCGGTGGTGCGATGTTGGGATATTGCATGACCGGCAAAGTCTTTACCGCAATGCCGCCGGCCAGCATCAACACCAGCGCCAGCACCCAGGCAAACACGGGCCGATCGATGAAAAAACGCGACAGCATGGCTCAGCCCTTGGGCGCGGCAGACGGCGCACCGGCCGGCGGCGCGCCTGGTGGACCCCCAGGCGCAGGCTTGGAGCCGGCAGGCACAGGCTTCACTTTGTTGCCTGCCTTGGCGCGCTGCAGTCCTTCAACGATCACGCGGTCGCCAGCCTTGAGACCGTCAAGCACCTGCCACTGGTTGTCGATGACACGACCGGTCGTGAGCACGCGCTCTTCGGCCATGTCATCAGCACCGATCACCAACACGGTGGGTAGACCGCGCGCATTGCGCGATACACCGGCCTGCGGCACTAGCAATGCTTGGGTGGCCACGGCTTGACCCACGCGCGCACGCACAAACATACCGGGCAACAACTCACGACGCGGGTTGGGGAAGCTGGCGCGCAGCAACACCGAGCCGGTACCGGCATCGACAGTGACTTCAGAGAATCGCAACTCACCGGCTTCGGGGTAAGCCGAACCATCTTCGAGTGTCAGCATGACGCGCGCCGTGACGGCCTTGTCCTGCTGCAAACGACCACTGGCTAATTCGCGTTGAAGGCGCAGCAACTCTGCACTGGACTGCGTGACATCAACATTCACCGTATCGAGCTGCTGTATCACTGCCAGCGGCGCATCCTGCGCCACCCTGACCAATGCGCCCTCGGTCACTTGCGAACGACCGATACGGCCGCTGATCGGTGCGCTGATGCGCGTGCGATCCAACTCCACCTGTGCTGCATCGAGTGCGGCTTTTGCCGCGACCACATCGGCCTCGGCGCGCAGCTGGTTGGCGCGCGTATTGTCGCGATCCTGCTGGCTGGCCAGTTGACGTTCGAACAACGTTTGATAGCGCTGGGCGATGGTACGTGTGTTGGTGGCTTGGGCTTCGGCACTGACCAGCACGCCGCGTGTGCGACCCACGGCAGCGCGGTAAGCATCGGCATCGATTTGATACAGCGCTTGACCGGCCTTGACCTCGCTGCCTTCGGTGAACAAGCGTTTTTGCAGGATACCGGCCACCTGCGGGCGGATCTCTGCAGTACGTGTGGCAGTCACGCGGCCCGGCAGTTCGCTATAGAGCTGCGCCGGCTTGGGCTGCAGCGTGATGACGCCCACTTCGGGTACCGGTGGTGGTGGCGGCGCTTTGTTCTTACCGCCATCGCAGGCAGCAACAGAGCAGACCAGAGCCGACAGCGCCAAGGCGCGAACCAGAGGTGTATTCATTGTTTTGTCATCGATCCGCACCCGGTGCCGACCGGGTTTCGCGATGCATTGTCGCACCGTTATCTGCAAAGCCACAGGCTAAGCGCCACCAACATCCTCTTCTTCGGTGCCACCCTGCGCGACTGCCAAAGCGTACACGTCAGATTTACGCAAACCGGTCAGCTGAGCCACCACCGCCGCGGCACGCGAAGTCGACAGCTCGCCACGCAACACAGTGAGCGCCCGCCGCACAAACGCCGCATCGGGCGTGGTGTCGGCCTGTGGCGCACCGTGCAATACCAGCGTGATCTCGCCGCGAGCAAAATTGGTATCTTTGCCGCAGATATCGAGCAACTCGGCCAACGTGCCGCGATATATCGTCTCGTGTGCCTTAGTGATTTCGCGTGCCACTGCGGCGCGCCGCTCGGGGCCACAGGCCGTGGCCAGATCGGCCAAGGTGTCGGCAATGCGATGCGGTGCCTCAAACAGCACCAGCGTGCGCGGCTCTGTGGCCAGCTCGCGGCAACGCTCCAGTCGCGCACCAGCCTTGGTTGGCAAAAAGCCCTCAAAGCAAAAGCGATCGGTAGGCAGCCCACTGGCTGCCAGCGCTGCCAGCACGGCCGAGGGACCGGGTATGGCCTGCACATCAAAGCCGGCGGCCAGCGCAGCGGCCACCAGCGCATAGCCCGGGTCCGACACCAGCGGGGTGCCGGCGTCGCTGATCAACGCAATCACCTGGCCTTGCGCCAGGCGCGCCAGGAGTTCGTCTATGCGGTCGCGTTCGTTGTGTTCATGCAAAGACAGCATCGGCCTCTGCAGCCCCAACGAGCGCAGCAACCCGCCGCTGTGCCGTGTGTCCTCGGCAGCCACCACATCGGCATGGGCCAGCGCATCACGCGCCCGTGGCGACAAATCAGCCAAATTGCCTATCGGCGTGGCCACGACATCAATCCGGCCTTTTGCAGCACCCACTATACTCTCCAGTCGGCGCACATCGGCCTCAAGGGATACCAGCTTGCCCCCCACCATCAAAGCGATGCAACCCAGCTTTGTACGCGCGGCCCTAATGGGCCTGGCGCTGCTGCTGGTGGCGTGCAGTCCGCTGCAGGTCAGCGCCCCACTCGCCTCTGTCGAACAGGCTGCCCGACTGGCCGCGAGCGGTGATCATGCCGCTGCTGCCACAATGTACAGCGCATTGTCAGCTACCAACCCACCACCGCTGGGCCTGCAGCTGAGTCTGTCGGCAGCACGCCAATGGCTGGCCGCCGGCAAGCCCGATACCGCACTAGCTGCACTACCGCCGCCAGGAGCCGGTTACACCCCGGCGCTCACACTGGAGCGCGGCCTGCTCGAAACCAGCATCCAGCTGGTGCGCGACAAACCCGCCGATGCCTGGAAAGTCATGGCCGCATTGGCGGCACCGGCCACCGACGCGCTGCCCTACTGGCAACTGCGCCAGCGCACCGCCTTTGCCGCAGGCCGACCGGTCGATGCCGTACGTGCTGCGCTGACCGCAGAACCGCTGTTGGCCAGCGATGCCGAGCGCACGGCACAGCGCAGCGCACTACTGGGCGCGCTGCGCCAATCAGCCGAGCGCGGCACCAAATTTACCGCCCCACCTGCCAACGAGCCCGTCATCCGTGGCTGGCTCGATCTGGGCACGCTGGCCGCCACGGCCGCGCGCAGTCCACTATCGGCCGCGCGCGAGCTGGCCGCCTGGCGCAAACGCTATCCCTCGCATCCCGGCAGCAGCATTTATATGGCAGAACTCACTACTGGCGGCGGTCCGGCCCCCGCTCTGGCTGCACTGGCCAATGTCCCCGTCGCCGTGCTGCTGCCCTTGGGCGGGCGCAACGGCGCAGCCGCAGCCTTGGTGCGCGATGGCTTACAAGGCGCGCTGTCGCAATTGCCCGAGGGCCAACGGCCGCAGCTGCGCATTCACGACACCAGCGCCATGTCGGTCGCCGAAGCAGTGGCCAAGTCGCAAGCCGAGGGCGCAGGTTTGATCATCGGACCGCTGACCCGCGATGAAGCCGTGGCAGCCGTTGCCGCCAACACGCGTGGCACGCCCATGCTGTTGCTCAACTCGCTACCAACCGGCCAAGTGGCACCGGCCAACGTCTGGCAATACAGCCTATCGCCCGAAGACGAAGCGCGACAGATTGCGCGCCATGCACTGGCTCAGGGCCACAAGCGCGCCATTCTCATCACGCCCACCGGCGACTGGGGTACGCGCGTGGCTGCTGCCTTCAACAGTGAGCTGCTAGCCGGCGGCGGCAAGCTGCTGGCACAGGCCACCTACGATCCGCAGGGCGCAGAGTTCACCGCGCAGATCACCGCCGCGCTGCGCATCGATGAAAGCCGGGCGCGCCACAAACGCGTGCAAGACCTAGTCGGCGGCAAACTCAACTTCGAATCGCGCCGTCGCGCCGATGTCGATTTCATCTTTGCAGCCGGACAATCTTTAGCGCTGCGACAAATCCGCCCACAGCTACGTTTCTTCTACGCCGGAGATGTGCCCACTTATATGACCTCGGATGGTTACGAGCCCAATCCGCAGGTCAATCGCGATATCGACGGCATGCTGTTCCCCGACATGCCGTGGCTGTTGCAAGAGGCCGGCCCGGTAGCCGACACGCGCACTGCCACGCAAGCAGCCTGGGGCGGCCCCACCGCCACACCACCGCGTCTCTATGCGTTTGGCTATGACGCGGGTCAATTGGCTTTGGCGCTGCGTGATCCGCGCTGGCAATGGCCACTGGCAGGTGTCACCGGCCGGCTCGCACCCGATGCAGAGCGACGCATCCGCCGCGAGCTCGACTGGGCTCAGTTGCGCAGCGGCAAACCCATGCTGCTGTCGGCGCCGCCGCTGATCCCGTGACCATTGATCGTCGCGCCATCGGCCAAGAGGGCGAGGCGCTGGCGGTCGACTACCTGCAAGCTCACGGCCTGCAGGTCATCGCACGCAACTATCGTTGCCGCATGGGCGAGATCGACATCATCGCCACGCAGACTCCAGACATCCTGATCATTGCCGAAGTGCGACTGCGCAGCCGTCGCGACTACGGTGGCGGCGCAGCCAGTGTCGATTGGAAAAAGCGCAGTCGTATTCTGCGCACTAGCCGTCACTTGCTTATGCAGCAACCGCAGCTGGCAAAACTACGGGTGCGTTTTGATGTGCTGGATATACAGCCCACAGATGGGCGTCATCACATTGAATGGATCCGCGGCGCCTTTGATGCGCACTGACGCCGCGGTCCGCTCTAACTAGCGCTTGCCTGTGTAAGCGATGCGATAGATCAGGTTGGCGCCATCATCACTGATGAGCAGCGAACCATCCTTGGCCACCGCTGCACCCACCGGACGACCCCAAGCGTCACCACTGTCGGTGATCATGCCGGTCATGAAGTCTTCGTACTCACCTGTGGGGACGCCATTCTTCATCAGCACGCGCACCACCTTGTGACCGGTACGGAAGGCGCGGTTCCAAGAACCGTGCAACACCGCAAAGCCCTCACCCACGTAGTTGCGGGGGAACGCTGCAGCACCGCTGGTGGCAGTGTAAAAAGCCAGATTCAAGGCAGCCGAGTGCGCCTGGAAAGGCACATCGGGCACGGTGGCCTTGCCGGCCAGATCCGGTCGCTCACCTTTGTGACGCGGGTCTTCATGATTGCCCATGTAGTACCAGGGCCAGCCATACCACTTGCCCTCCTGCACGCGCGTGCTGTAGTCGGGCACCAGATCATCGCCGAGCATGTCGCGCTCGTTGGTGGTGCACCACAGCTCACCCTTGACCGGCTGCATGGTCAGGCCCACGCAGTTGCGAATGCCATTGGCAAACACTTTGCCGGTGCCCGGGTTGGCCACGTCAAACACCAACACGGCGGCGCGGCGCGTCTCGCTGTCCCAGCTTGCACCCAAGCCATATTGCTTCTCGAAAGCCTGCGCTTCGGCAACGGTCTTCTTGCTGATGTGCTCGGCCACATTCGTCTCGGAACCCACCGACACAAACATGCGCTTGCCATCCAACGAGAACACCAAGTCGCGGGTGAAGTGACCATTAGCGCGGCTGTTGTACAGCTGCGCCACCACCACCTCCGGCACTCCAGTGGCGACGGTATCGCCCACCTTATAGGCATAGCGGACCACGCGATTGAGCTCGGCGACATACAGCCACTTGGGATCAGTGGCCGGATACAGCGCCATGCCAAACGGCAGGTTCAGGCCTTGCGCAAAGGTCGTGACTTGCGCGGCTTTACTGCCATCAGCAGAGGGGCGTAGCACGGCAATGCGGTTGGACTGTGTCTGCGCCAGCAACACATCACCATTGGGTGCAACGCGCATGTTGCGCGCGCCCGGCAGATCTTTGGCAAACACCTCTACCGTGAAGCCATCGGGCACCTTGAGCGATGCACCAGCCGGCTTGTCCACAAAGCGCGGGAAGTTGCTGGCCGACGGCGTCTCGAAAGGCGCGGGCAGCTTGGCCAAGTCAATGCGATGACGACGGCCCGGTGCATCCTTCTTCCAGTCGCCATCGCCACTGGCGGCCTTGGTGGCAGGCGGCGGCACAAAGCCCGCGCGCGCAGCAGCCGGCTTGAATGTGCCTTCCTTAACGGCCTTGAAGTACGCCACCACATCGGCGCGATCTGCGGCATCGGTTACCGCCACCACCATCGCCGAACCCGGCACCACACTGGTGGGTGCAGCCAGGAAACGCTCCAGCGTTGCCTCATCCCAGGTGAGGTTGGAAGTCTTTAGCGCAGGCGTATAGCTGAAGCCAGCACCGGTGGCCGACTTGCGACCGAACAGATCGTGCAGTGCAGGACCTTGCGCACCACCGTTATCGTTAGGCTCTGCGCTGTGGCATAGCGCGCATTGCGATCCGAACACTTGCTTGCCGGCGTTGGCATCGGCAGCAAGTGCCGGTGCAGCAAACGCGGCCAGCAGCAGTGCGGCCAGCGTCATTGGCTTGTTCATCGTCCATCCCCGTTGGTAACCTGCCCCGAGCATACCTTGAACCTCGCAGCGCCACAGGCGGCCGCGTCGGTCACGGAAAATAACAGGGGATCCGCGATGAGAATGTTCCGGCAGCTTGCTGGCACCGTGCTGGCAGTGGCCAGCGCTGCCGTATTGCCCGCCCTCAGTGCCACACCTGCGGTCGCTGACCCAGATACACGCGCCGAGCAGACGCTGCGCAACATGCGCCCTGCCGAACGCACCACACTGCTGCACGGTTTGTCAGCTGCATGGCTGCCGCCGCCTGTGCCGCCCGGTCACGTACCCGGCGCAGGCTATGTGTATGGCATCCCGCGTCTGGGTGTGCCGCCGCTAATCGAATCCGATGCCAGTCTGGGGGTGGCCTGGGTCGGAGGACGCCGCGGCGACAAAGAGGCTGCCACGGCCCTGCCCTCCGGCCCGTCAATGGCCTCCAGCTGGAACCCGCAGCTGTTGCAAGAAGGCGGCGCGATGATCGGCACCGAGGCGCATGCCAAGGGCTTTAACGTATTGCTAGCCGGTGGCAACAACCTGCTGCGCGAGCCGCGCAACGGTCGCACATTTGAATACTTCAGCGAGGATCCATTGCTGTCGGGCACGCTGGCTGGCGCTGCAGTGGCCGGCATCCAATCCGCGCATGTGCTCTCGACAGTCAAACACTACGCACTCAACGATCAGGAAACCGGTCGCGCGTTCCACGATGTGCGCATCAGTGAATCGGCCGCACGCGAAAGCGATCTGCTGTCGTTTGAATTGGCCATAGAGCGAGGCAAACCCGGTGCCGTCATGTGTGCCTACAACCGTATCAACGGCGCCTATGGCTGCGGTAACGACTGGCTGCTCAATCAAGTGCTCAAGCGTGAATGGGGCTACAAAGGCTGGGTGATGTCCGACTGGGGTGCAGTGCACTCGCTGGACTTCGCGCTGCAGGGTCTGGACCAGCAGTCCGGTCAGCAGATCGATCCGCAGGTGTTCTTCGACAAACCGCTGCTCAACGCAGCCAAAAATGATGCCGGCTATTGGGCGCGTGTCGATGACATGAACCGTCGTGTGTTGCGATCGATCTACGCGGTTGGGCTCGACCGTCATCCACCCAAGCTGCGCAAAGTCGACGCTAAGGCCCATTCCGCCATCGCCGAACAGGTGGCGTTACAGGGCAGCGTACTGCTGCGCAACAACGGCGCACTGCTGCCGCTGCCTGCCAATCTCAAGCGCATTGCTATCATTGGCGGTAATGCAGATGCCGGTGTTATGGCCGGCGGCGGATCAAGCTTGGTGCACGGACCCGACGGTCCTGCAGCGCTGCGTACCGTCGGCCCAGAAGGTCCGTTCTCTAAAATGATGAACGAGACCTATCACGACAGCAGCCCCATCAAGGCGCTGCGGGCACGCGCCCCCAACACACAACTGAGCTTTCGCAGTGGCCGCTACATCAGTGATGCCGTCGCTGCAGCCCGCCAGGCAGATGTGGCTATCGTGTTCGCCACGCAATACATGAGCGAAGGCTATGACGTCCCGGATCTGTCACTGCCCGATGGGCAGGATGCGCTGATCGCCGCTGTCGCTGCTGCCAACCCGCGCACCGTGGTCGTACTGGAAACCGGCGGCCCGGTGCGGATGCCTTGGCTGGGCGCCGTGGGCGCCGTACTGCAGGCTTGGTATCCCGGTGCACGCGGCGCACAAGCTATTACGGCGCTGCTGTTCGGCGACGCAAATCCTTCCGGTCGCTTGCCAGTCACCTTCCCGGCCAGCGAAGCACAGCTGCCACGTCCAGCACTCGATGGTGCAGAGACCGTCGAGCCTGGCTTTGTAGGTCGTGGCAGAGCCGGACAAACGCTGACGATCAACTATGAAATCGAAGGCAGCGATGTCGGCTATCGCTGGCATGCGCGCCAAGGTCAGCAGCCGCTGTTCGCTTTTGGCTTTGGTCTGTCTTACACGCGCTTTGACACACACTGCAGCAATCCAGTGGCCACGCCCACGCCGCAACTGACTTGCAGCGTGCGCAACATCGGTGATCGCGGCGGTGCCGAGATCGTGCAAATCTATGTCACCTCGATGGCCGGCACAGCCACACGCCGCCTGGCGGGTTATCAGCGTGTGATGCTAGCGCCGGGCGAAAGCCGCGAGCTGCGCATCGATTTAGAACCGCGCGTACTGGCGCAATGGCGCGATGGCCAATGGCAGCAGCCTGCCGGAGAGTATCTGTTGGCCAGTGGCCGTTCATCACTGGATCTGGATCCCCCTCTTACCCTTACCCTGCCCGCACGCAACTGGAAATAACCCATGGCACAGCATCTGGACACTCGTGATATTTCGTCCACCGATCCGGTGCCCGGCAGCGATACGCCGCCGCATGGACATGACGCGCCCGACCTGCAGGTGTTCGTGTTCGTGCTGTTCTTCGTGTTCGGCGGCATCACCAGCCTCAACGACGTGTTGATTCCCAAACTCAAAGAACTGTTCACGCTCAGCTATGCGCAGGCAATGCTGGTGCAATCTGCATTCTTTGCCGCGTATTTTATCGTGTCGATTCCAGCGGCACGCGTCGTGCGCCACTACGGCTATCTGCGCACCGCTGCATTGGGTGTAGCAGTCATGGCAGCAGGCTGCTTGCTGTTCATACCCGCCTCACAGGCCGGGGTGTTTTCGCTATTTCTGCTAGCGCTGTTCATCGTGGCTGCCGGCATCACCACCGTACAAGTGGTGGCCAATCCGCTCATCTCATTGCTGGGCACACCACGCACGGCGCACAGCCGCCTCACCTTCGCCCAAGCGTTCAACTCGCTGGGTACGACGATCTTCCCGTATGTCGGCTCGCTGCTGATCCTGGCCCCGCTGGCGGGCATTGCCACCGAGGCCCTGCAAGGCGAATCGCTGCTGGCTTATCGTCAGCGCGAGACCGCTGTAGTCAGCCACACGTACATGGGCTTGGCCGCGGCATTGGTGGTCTTGGCAGGTTTGATCTGGATGCGCCGTCATCGCCTGCAGGACCGTCATGCCGCAACGCTGCGTTGGAGCCATGCGATAGCGCTGCTGGGCCGCGCGCGCTTTGGCTATGGCGTGGCCTGCATCTTTTTGTATGTCGGCGCAGAGGTGGCCATCGGCTCTCTCATCGTCAACTTCCTGATGCAGCCTTCCACTCTGGGTCTGGATGCGCAAAGCGCCGGCACGCATGTGCCGTTCTATTGGGGTGGCGCGCTGGTCGGTCGCTTCATCGGCGCAGCGCTGCTGCGTCTGGTGTCGCCAGGCAAGGTGCTGGCTGCGGCAGCCAGCGCATCTGTTGTGCTATTGCTCACTGCTCTGCTGTCAGAGGGCGCCGTGTCAGGTTGGGCGCTGCTGGCCATCGGCCTGTGCAACTCGATCATGTTCCCGACCATATTTAGTCTGGCCTGCGAAGGCTTGGGCGCACGCGCCGCAGACGGCTCAGGCATCTTATGTGTGGCGATTGTGGGCGGTGCGATCATCCCGCCGCTCACCGGCCATCTGGCCGATCTGTTTGATCTGCGTCTGGCGCTGCTGCTGCCAGCAGCCTGCTATGCGCTGATTGCCGCCTACGGCGTGTACGCCAGACGCTCTGTTATCTGACGATCTTGAGGCTGGGGCGTGGTCGCGTGGCGGCTGCCGGTCCGCCACCGGCAGGCGGTGCTGCGGGCGGCGGATCTGCCGGATCAGAGGGGTCAGCATCGACAGCTGCGCCCTCTTCCGGAAACACCATGCCTTCACTGGTCTCGCGGGCATAGATGCCCTGCACAGCCTGAATCGGTACACGCACATAGTGGCTAACGCCGCCAAAGCGAGCTGTGAACTCGAGAAAATCCGCGCCGATTAGCAGACCTTGAGTGGCCGACAGCGACACGTTGAGAACGATGCGCCCTTCGCTGACAAATCCGGGCGGCACTTGTAAGCCGTCCCTGGTGGCATCGACGACAACATGCGGCGTCTGGCCGCTGTCGCAGATCCAATCATGCATCGCCCGCAACAAGTACGGCCGACGTGAGAGCTCTGCCACGGGGGTGGAACGACGTCCTTAGTGGACGTCGCGCCAGTACTCGCGCTTAAGCAACCACGCAAAGCCCGTGAAGACCAGCAGGAACAGCACGACCCAGATGCCCAGAGCGCTACGCTGCAGTTGCGACGGCTCACCGGCGTAAGACATGTAGTTGACCGTGTCACGCACGAACGCATCGTACTTCTCGGGCGACAGCGAACCGGCTGCGACTTCTTCAAACCGCTCCACTACCGGGCCGCCGCCGTGACCGCCGACCGCGCCCTGTTCTGCGAACACCGCGCGCTTGACGCCCTCAAGCTCGGACAGCACCGCCGGCATGGCCGCGCCCGGCAGCGCCAGGTTGTTGCTCTTGGTGGCAGTGCTCTCGTCGACGTAGAAGCTCTTGAGGAACTGGTACACATAGTCGCTGCCCTTGGAACGGGTGATCAGCGACAAATCGGGCGGCATCTTGCCAAACCAAGCCTCAGCATCGGCCTTGGGGAAGTTGACCATCATGTAGTCGGTGGGCTTTGCGCCGTCCGGCAGGAGGTTCTTGCGCAGCAGATCGTCGGGGATGCCCAGGTCCTTGGCCATGCGCTCGTAACGCAGGTACTTGAGCGAGTGGCAGCTGGCGCAGTAGTTGGCGAAGTTGGCCGCGCCGCGCTGCAGCGATGCCTGATCGCTGATCTGGTTGTTGGCCTTCCAGTCCTGCCAGTTGACGTGCGCCGGCTCACCGCCATGACCCTCGGCCTCGGCTGCCATCGCGACCGGTGCCAACATCATCGGCGCCAACAACAAGGGTGCCAGCAGACGCACAGAGAAGCCGCTGCGGCGGCGCGTAATGCGGGTGCTCATCTGAATATCACTCATGGTCGGAAGTCAGGCGAGTCGGCACCGGCTTGACCGGGTCCAGACGGGTGTAGATGGGCATCAACACGAAGAACGCGAAGTACACCACCGAGCAGATACGCGCCAGCGTGGTGTACAGCGGCGACGGCGGCATCAGGCCCAAGTAACCCAGCATCACAAAGGAGATGACGAACAGCGTCAGCGCCGTTTTCCACATCCAGCCGCGATAGCGGATGGAGCGCACTGGCGAACGGTCGAGCCAAGGCAATAGCACCAAGCAAACCAGCGACAGGGCCATAGCCAGCGCACCGAGCTGCTGGTCGGGCACTGCGCGCAGGATTGCGTAGAAGGGCGTGAAGTACCACACCGGCGCGATGTGATCGGGCGTCGACATGGCGTTGGCCACTTCGAAGTTCGGCTTCTCAAGGAAGATGCCGCCGAAGGTGGGCATGAAGAACACCACGATGCAGAACAGCGTCAGGAACACGCCCACACCGAACACATCCTTGACGGTGTAGTACGGATGGAAAGCAATACCGTCAACCGGATTGCCCTTGGCGTCCTTGTTGTCTTTGATCTCGACGCCATCGGGGTTGTTGGAACCGGTTTCATGCAGCGACACCAGATGCAGCGCGACCAGCAGCAACAGCACCAACGGCACGGCCACAACGTGCAGCGAGAAGAAGCGATTGAGGGTGGCGTCGGCAATGCCGTAGTCACCGCGGATCCACTCGACCAGACCCGGCCCGATGACCGGAATGGTGCCGAACAGATTGACGATGACTTGCGCGCCCCAGAACGACATGTTGCCCCACGGCAGCACATAGCCCATGAAGGCCTCGGCCATCAGCGCCAGATAGATGACCATGCCGAACAGCCACAGCAGTTCGCGCGGGGCTTTATACGAGCCATACAGCATGGCGCGGAACATGTGCAGATAGACGACGATGAAGAACGCCGAAGCGCCAGTGCTGTGCAGATAGCGCAGCAGCCAGCCATAAGGCACCTCACGCATGATGTACTCGACCGAATCGAAGGCGGTGGCTTCACCAACCTTGTAGTGCATCGTGAGGAAGACGCCGGTGATCAACTGCATGACCAGCACCAGCAGTGCCAGCGAGCCGAAGAAGTACCAGATGTTGAAGTTCTTGGGCGCGTAGTACTCGGTCATCGAGCCCTTAACGAAGGCATCGACCGGCAAACGCTTATTGAGCCAGCCCATAAAACCGGTGCGTGCCGGCCCGCTCTCGCTGCTATGACCGCCCATTATGCAACTCCCTGAACTGCATCATCCTTGCCGATGATCAGTGTGCTGTCGTTGCTAAAAGAGTACGGCGGGATGCGCAGATTGACCGAGGCGGGCGAGCCTTGGAACACGCGGCCGGCCAGATCGAAACGCGAACCATGGCAGGGGCAGAAGAAGCCGCCCGGCCAGTCTGCGCCCAGCTCTGGCTGCGCCTTCTCGAAACGCGCCTTGGGCAGGCAGCCCAGGTGCGTGCAATTGCCGATGACCACCAGGAACTGGTCGCGCACTGCGCGATTGACGTTGGTGGCATAAGCGGGCTGTTCGGAGGCCTTGGAGCCTGGGTCTTTGAGCTGACCATCGTTGCCCGCCAAACTGGCAATCATGTCCGGCGTACGGTGCACGACATAGATGGCTTGCTTGCGCCAAGTGAGCGTGACCATCTGGCCCGGCTCAAGCTTGGAGACATCGACATCAACCGGGGCACCCAGCGCGCGAGCGCGCTCGGAGGGGCTCCAGGAAGCGATGAAGGGCACCGCGGCAAAGGCTGCGCCAAGCGCGGCTAGGCCAGTGGTGGCTTGGGTCAGAAAAACCCGGCGGCTATTGTCCACCGCAGGGGTTTCGGGGCTGCCGTGCAGGGCGGCGCCGCTGGTGTCGCTCATGGATCTCGGCTCGTAGTGGGAAACCAGCGCATTATACACAATCAAGTTAAGGCTTTGACTGTGAGCTGGTGCATGTTTAGCAACCCGTTTAGACACACAACTCTGTTCTGGCTGGCATGGGCGGCGGCCGGTTTGTTAGCCGCGCTGGTGGCTACCCGCCTGTGGCCTGGCCTGCTGCACTCTCCCGCCGCCGGGGCACCATCCGCTGTCAAGGTGGCAGCCGATGTGGTGCCTGCCGCCGCAGTGCGCGCGGCCGTCAGCGCCGCGACGCCAGACGCCACCGACTCCAGCACCGGCGCGGACCTGCCGCGTGTGGCCAGCTATGCGCCCGCCGTGCAGAGCAGTGCGCCCGCGGTGGTCAACATCTTCACGCAAGGTAAGGTCACCGAGCGCCTGCCGCCAACTGGTCTGGAACAGTTAATGCCGGGCGCAATGCCGCCGCGCTACCGCCAGCGCATCCAACAGGGCTTGGGCTCGGGCGTCATCGTCGATGCGCAAGGTCATATCGTCACCAACAATCACGTGATCGCCGGTGCCGACAAAATCCAAGTGCAACTGGCCGACGGTCGCAGCGGCGAGGCCGAGGTCGTCGGCCGCGATCCCTATACAGATCTGGCCGTGCTGCGCGTGCGCTTGGCGCACCTGCCGGTGATGCAGCTGGGTCGTTCGGATCGCTTGCAGGTCGGCGATGTGGTGCTGGCCATCGGCAGTCCACTGGGCCTGACGCAAACCGTCACACACGGGATCATCAGCGCCACCGGCCGTGCCGATCTGGGCGTGGCCACTTTCGAGAACTTCATCCAGACCGATGCCGCCATCAACGAAGGCAACTCCGGTGGCGCGCTGGTCGATGTAAGTGGCGCACTGATCGGCATCAACACGGCGGTGCTGGGCAAGAATCGCGGCGCCGAGGGCATCAGCCTGGCCATTCCAGTGGATCTGGTGCGCGGCGTGATGCGCGAGATCCTCACCAAGGGGCGCGTGGTGCGCGGTTGGATCGGCATCATCCCGGTCAATGCAGAGGCAGCACGTGCTGCACAGTTGGGCTATCCGGCAGGCAGTGTGGTGATCGACGATCTGTACATCGACTCACCGGCGCTGCGCGCCGGACTGGATGTCAACGATCGCGTGGTGTCAGTCGACGGTAAGCCGGTGCGCAATGCTCAAGACGCCACGGCGCAGATCGCTCTGCGACCGCCCGGCAGCAGCATCAAGCTCAGCGGTATGCGCGGCACGCAGCGCTTTGATACCGAGCTCAAAGTCATCGAGATGCCCACGGCCCGCTGACTGCGGGCGCCAGGCTAGTTGGGTACGCGGCGGATTTGCGCGCCGAGCGACGCGAACTTTTCTTCGATCGACTCATAGCCCCGATCAATGTGGTAAATGCGTTCGATCTCGGTGCGGCCTTCTGCCACCAGACCTGCCAGCACCAAGCTGGCCGACGCGCGCAGATCGGTCGCCATCACCGGCGCAGCGGTCAGCCGCGACACTCCCTTAATGATGGCCGTGTTGCCTTCCAAGCGGATCTCGGCGCCCATACGGCGCATCTCGAGCATGTGCATGAAACGGTTTTCGAACACTGTCTCGATGATCGTACCGACGCCATCAGCGACGCAGTCCAACGCCGCAAACTGCGCCTGCATATCGGTGGGAAACGCCGGATACGGCGCAGTGCGCACATCGACGGCCAAGGGACGACGGCCGCGCATATCCACCTCGATCCAGTCTTCACCCTGCCCCACCGTAGCGCCGGCAGCCTGCAACTTGAGAAGCACAGCATCGAGGTGTGACGGGCAGACATTTTTGACACGCACGATGCCGCGGGTGATGGCACCGGCCACCAGATAAGTACCCGCTTCAATGCGATCCGGCAGCACGGTGTACTCGCAACCGTGCAGAGACTTCACGCCCTGAATGACGATGCGGTCAGTGCCGGCACCTTGGATCTTTGCACCCATGGCGATGAGGAAATTGGCCAGATCGACCACCTCAGGTTCGCGCGCCGCATTTTCGATAACGGTTTCGCCATCGGCCAATGTGGCAGCCATCATCAGGTTCTCTGTACCGGTCACTGTGACCGTATCGAGCACCAGTCGTACGCCCTTGAGACGTTCGGCGCGAGCCTTGATGTAGCCGTTCTCGATGCGGATGTCGGCACCCATGGCCTGCAAGCCGGCCACATGGATGTTGACCGGTCGCGCGCCGATCGCGCAGCCGCCGGGCAACGACACGTCAGCCTTGCCAAAGCGTGCCAGCAAAGGCCCCAGCACCAGAATCGATGCACGCATGGTTTTGACCATGTCATAGGGCGCAAAGCACTCGGTCACGGACCCGGCATCGACCTCGACGCCCATGCGCTCGTTGATGGTCACCGACACGCCCATGCGGCCCAGTAGCCCAATCATGGTGGTCACATCTTGCAGATGCGGCACGTTGGAAATGGTGACCGGACCTTCGGCGAGCATGGCGCCGGCAAGGATCGGCAGCGCGGCGTTCTTGGCGCCCGAGATGCGCACTTCACCTTCCAGCGGGCGACCGCCGGTGATCTGCAGCTTGTCCATATCAGCCGGCCGCAGCCAGTTCGTCAGGCGTCAGCGCTTCGATCGACAGCGCGTGAATATCGCCGCCCATCAGTTCGCCCAGCGCGCGATACACCATCTGGTGGCGCTGCAAGGGGCGTTTACCAACAAACGCGCCGCTGACAATGCGCGACTCGAAGTGCACGTTGTCACCAGAGCGCACATCGATGTGGGCATCGGGCAGGGCAAGGCGGATCAGATCGGCGACCTGCTGGGGGGTCATGGGGGGGCCTCGGGCCAAGTCGGGGGCGCTAATCTTAAGCTATGATCGCCCTTCTGACATGAACACCGCCCCCCACATCCTGGCCGCAACCCTGATCGCCGCAGGTCGGCGCACCCTCGACATCGAAGCGCGCGCTGTGCAGGCACTGGCCAGTCGCATCGACGAGCAGTTCGCCAGCGCCTGCCACCTGTGTCTGGGCGCCACCGGTCGCGTCGTCGTCACCGGCTTGGGCAAGTCCGGTCACGTGGGGGGCAAGATCGCCGCCACGCTGGCCAGCACCGGCACACCCTCGTTCTTTTTGCATGCGACCGAAGCCGCGCATGGCGATCTGGGCATGGTGTCGCGCGGCGACGTGGTTATCGCCATCTCCAACTCGGGCGAAACCCCTGAAGTGGTGATGCTGCTGCCGCACCTTAAGCGACTGGGCTTGCCGGTGATCGCCATCACCGGTGGCAGCACCTCCACGCTGGCGCAAGCCGCCAACGTCAATCTGGACGTCAGCGTTGCCGAAGAAGCCTGTCCGCATAATCTGGCGCCCACTGCCAGCACCACTGCCACGCTGGCCATGGGTGATGCGTTGGCTATCGCCTTACTCGAAGCACGCGGCTTCACTCCCGAAGACTTTGCGCGTTCGCATCCGGGTGGCAGCCTGGGCCGCAAGCTGCTGCTGCGTGTTGCTGATGTCATGCGCAGCGGCGATGAACTGCCCCGTGTGGGCCCAGACACCGCGCTGGCAGCGGGCCTTATCGAAATGACCCGCAAACGCTTGGGCCTTACTGCTGTGGTCGATGCGCAGCAGCGCGTACTGGGTGTGTTCACCGATGGTGATCTGCGCCGCGTCATCGACCGTCAGGTCGACTTGCACGCCACCACTATGCAGCACGTCATGACTGCCAACCCGCGCTGCATCCAAGCTCAGGCACTGGCTGCAGAAGCCGTCAATCTTATGGAGCAGCACGGCATCACCGCACTGTTGGTGGTCGATGCATCGCAGCAACTGGTCGGCGCTCTAAATATTCACGACCTGCTGCGCGCAGGAGTTGTCTGATGGCTGCGCGCCGCAAGGCTGCGCGTCTTACTGTCGCGCTGGCCCGACGACTGCGCCTGCTGGTACTCGACTGCGACGGCGTGCTCACCGATGGCGCGCTGTATTTCGGCGCCAGCGGCGAACAACTCAAAGTCTTTCATGTGCGCGACGGTCACGGCATCAAGCAGGTGCAGGCTGCCGGCATAGAGGTCGCGGTTATCTCTGGCCGTCGCAGTCCGGCGCTCTTGCGCCGCTGTCGTGAGCTAGGGATCCGTCACCTCTACCAAGGCGTCGCCGACAAATCCGCCACGCTGGATGTGCTGCTGCGCAAGCTCAAGCTCAGCGACACACAGACTGCCTGCGTGGGCGATGACACGCCGGATGTAGCGCTGTTCAAACGTGCCGCACTGGCTGTGGCCGTAGCCGATGCGCATGCCGATGCGCTGGCCGCCTCGCACTGGATCACAACGCTGTCCGGTGGTCGTGGCGCAGTACGCGAGGTCTGCGATGCGCTGCTGGCGGCGCGGAGCAGCTCTTGAAAGCGGTCCTAGCGCTGGTTACTGGACTGTTACTGATCGGACTGGCTTTTGTGTTGGGGCGCACCGGCAACGCGCCCGGGGCAGTCACCCCGCCCGACGCGACAGCTGCTCCACCACCGAACTATGTCGCACTCGATGCGCATCTACGCCAGAGCGCTGCCGACGGTTCGACGCTCTATACGCTGACCGCCGATCGCTTAGCTCAAGAAACCACCAGCGGCACGTTGCGCGCCAACACACTGACGCTCAACTACGCTACCGGGGCCGCCAAACCTTGGACGCTTACTGCACGCGAAGGGCTGTTGCCGGGCGGCACCACACGCATAGAACTGCGCGGTGATGTGCGTCTGCGCGGACTGCCGCCGGGCTCGCAGCAATCTACTCGTATCGAATCACAGCGACTGGACTACGACACGCGCAGCCAAGTAGTGCACACCGAATCACCCGTGCATATCGTGTGGGGCACACGCGAACTCGACGCACGCGGTTTGACGGCTGATCTGCCCGCCTCACACCTGCAGCTGCAGGCAGATGTTCATGGCCGCTTCAAACCCTGAACGAACGTTGCTGTGTGTACTGCTGCTGTGCCTGCCCTTGGCAGCAGCGGCCGCCGCGGTACCGCCTGCCACAGCAGCGTCCACAGCACCCGATATCGTGCTCGATGCCGGATCGTCGCAAATCGACTACAGCGCCAATCGACTCACCTTTACCGACGTGACCATCTCGCAAGGAGAGCTGCGTATCCGTGCTGACAAGGCGGAGGCCAGTGGCACCGGTCTGCGCTTTGACGACAGTCGCTGGGAGTTCAGCGGAAACGTACGCATTGTGTTTCCCAACGGCACGCTCACTGCCACCGACGCCAACGTGCGCTTCAGCGGCAATCGCATGGCACTGGCTCAGGCACGTGGGGCGCCGGCGCAGTTCGAGCAGCAATTGGCTGCATTGGCGCGACCGGTCCGCGGCCGTGCCGGCCACATCGACTTCGACTTCATCGCGCAAACACTCAAGTTGTCGCAGGATGCTTGGCTGTTTGATGGTCGCAACGAGATGGCCAGTTCCGCGTTGCTCTACGACATCCGCGCACAAGTGGCGCGCAGCGAAACCAAGCCCGGTGCCGGCGAACGCGTACAGATCACTATCCGCCCCGAGTCCGGCGATCCAGTCGCGCCGCTCTCACCTGCTAAGGCCGGCGACAGGCGATGAGCACACTGGTCGCCAGCCATTTGCAAAAGGCCTACAAAGGCCGGCGTGTGGTGCAAGACCTGTCTCTACAGGTTAAGGCCGGCGAAGTGGTCGGCCTGCTGGGCCCCAACGGTGCAGGCAAGACCACGGCCTTCTACATGATCTCGGGCTTGGTGCAGGCAGACGCCGGCACCGTGCTGCTCGATGACGCAGATGTCACCTCGCTGCCGATGCACCGCCGAGCCCAACTAGGCTTGGGCTATCTGCCGCAAGAGGCCTCGGTGTTCCGCCGTCTATCGGTCGAGGACAACGTGCTCGCCATCCTGCAAACGCGCAGCGATCTGGATCGCGCGGGTCGCGAACAACAACTCGAGACATTGCTCACTGATCTGCGCATCGACCGGGTGCGCAGCAGTGCAGGCCAGTCGCTATCAGGCGGCGAACGACGGCGCGTCGAGATCGCACGCGCCCTGGCTGCCAATCCGCGCTTCATGCTGCTGGACGAACCCTTCGCCGGTGTCGACCCCATTTCGGTCATCGATATCCAACGCCTGATCACCGATCTGGCGGCGCGTGGCATCGGCGTGCTCATCACCGATCACAACGTGCGCGAGACACTGGGGGTCTGCAACCGCGCTTATATCGTCGACCGAGGAACTGTGATCGCGTCGGGGTCTGCAGAGGAAATCCTTGCAAACGCACAAGTGCGTGAGGTGTACTTGGGAGAGAATTTCCGGATGTGAGTCGGAAATTTATTTTCTCAATACATTCAAGGGGTTGAAATCCTACCCTCCCCCGGGAACCCCACCCGGACACGGCAGGTAGGCACGAATCATGCTTAAGACCTCGCTACAGCTGCGGATGAGCCAGCAGCTGACGATGACGCCGCAGCTGCAACAGGCCATCCGCCTGCTGCAGATGCCCGCCATCGAATTGCAGGCACACATCAACGAGCTGCTGGAAAGCAACGTGATGCTCGAGGCCGACGAAGAGGCCGACCCACTCACCAGTTTCGAATCCTTAGGCGCCGCACCCCACGAAGAAGCATCGGCCCAGCCGCAGGGCGACGATACCGAGATGTCCTCGGCATCTTCAGAGACCGAGCCCGAACCTGAACCCACAGTCGAAATCGTTGACGATGTCTGGGACGAGCGCAGTGCCAGCGCCTCCGACACGCCCTACAACCCCGAAGACGATGATCGCGGTCAGGACTTCAGTGATGCCTCGACTGAGACGCTGCAAGAGCACCTGCTGTGGCAACTCGAAATGGAAAAGCTCGGTACGCGCCAGCGCGACATAGGCCGTGCAGTCATCGACGCGATCAACGAAGACGGCTATCTGATCGAGTCCTTCGCCGACATCGTCGCCACGCTGCGACCCGACATCGAAGCCGACGAGGACGATATCGACACGGTGCTGACTCTGGTGCAGCGTTTTGACCCGGCCGGGATTGGTGCGCGAAATCTGTCCGAGTGCGTGCTGCTGCAACTGGACCGGCTCGATCCTAAGACCGCAGGGCTGGCATTGGCCAGGCGCATCGCAGCGCAGCATCTGGAACTGCTGGGGCAACGTGACCCCTCAGTGCTAAAGCGCATGCTGGGCATCAGCGATGATGATCTGGCACAGGCGATGTCTCTGGTGCGCAGCTGCCATCCCAAGCCAGGATCGCTGATCAGTTCAAGCCGGCCGGAATACATCGTTCCCGATGTGTTCGTACGCCGCGGCAGTCACGGCTGGACTGTCGAGATGAACCCGTCGACGCAGCCCCGCGTGCATGTCAATCAAACCTATGCCGGCATGTTGGGCGGCCGTTCGCCGGGCCATGCCACATTGCGCGCCCAATTACAGGAAGCGCGCTGGCTCCTCAAGAGCCTGGAGATCCGCCAAGACACGCTGATGCGTGTGTCGCGATCTATCGTCGAACGCCAAATTGCCTTTCTTGAGCAAGGCGATGAGTTTATGAAGCCAATGATCCTGCGAGACATTGCCGAATCCATCGAAATGCACGAATCCACGGTTTCACGCATTACGTCGGGTAAGTACATGCACACGCCCCGAGGGGTGTTCGAGCTGCGCTATTTCTTCTCCAGCCATGTCGGTGGCGATGGCGACAGCGCCGAGACCTCGTCGACGGCGATCCGGGCCAAAATCCGCAAACTCATCCGCGACGAACCACCGGCCACCCCCCTTAGTGACAGCAGGATCGCAGAGCTGCTGTCTAGTGAGGGTATTCCGGTAGCGCGACGCACAGTTGCCAAGTACCGTGAAGCCATGGGGATCGAACCGTCGAACGAACGCAAGCGCGCAATGGCTCGCGTCTAACCAGGAGTGATGCAGATGCAACTCAAGCTCACCGGACACCATGTCGAGGTTACAGAGGCGCTACGGGCCTACGTGGAAAAGCGACTGGGGCGCGTCAGTCGCCACTTTGACGAGATCATCGACCTGCACTGCACACTCACCGTAGAAAAGCTCGAACAAAGAGCCGAAGCGACACTGCATGTGCGCGGCGGCACCATCCATGCCGAGGCAGTCGATGCCAACATGTATGCGGCTATCGATGCGCTGGTCGACAAGCTAGACCGCAATGTGGTCAAGCACAAAGAGAAGCAGCAAGACCATCACGCCGAGGAGGCGCGTCGCGCGTTGCGAGGCTGATATGAGCATGCGGCTAGTGTTTGTCAGCGGTCTGTCGGGTGCCGGCAAAAGCGTGGCTTTGCACATGCTCGAAGACCTCGACTTTTACTGCGTCGACAACATCCCTGCCGCACTGCTCACGTCCTTCATCGCGCACACGCTGCGCAGCAATGATCCTGTCTACCGCCGCACAGCGGTAGGCTTGGACGCGCGTAATACCGAGGCGGAGATCGCCACGGTACCCACACTCATCGATGAACTGCGCCGATCGGGCATCAGCTGCGAACTGATCTACCTAATAGCCAACGAGCAAGAGTTGCTGCGCCGCTTCGCCGAAACGCGCCGTCGCCATCCACTGAGCCGTAACGGTGAAAGCCTGCGCGAGGCCATCGACATCGAGCGACGCCTGCTCGAGCCCATTGCACAGCACGCCGATCTCACACTCGACACCACGCGAATCGGCGTGCATGACCTGCGCGAAGCGATGCGCCAGCGCGTTGAGCAGCGCGCCATGCCGCGCATGTCGCTGCAATTTGCCTCGTTTGGTTTCAAGCACGGCATTCCCGGCGATGCTGATTTCGTCTTCGATGCCCGCACCCTGCCCAACCCCTACTGGGATCCGGCGCTGCGCGGACTCACTGGCCGCGATCCCGAGGTCATCCGTTTCCTTGAAGCCTGCGAACCGGTCGGCCGCCTGATCAACGACATCGAACACTTTGTCGAAGGTCGCCTCAAAGACCTGCAAGACAGCAATCGTCGCTACGTCACCGTAGCCATCGGTTGTACTGGTGGACGGCATCGTTCGGTCTATCTGGCCGATCAACTGGCGGCGCGATTTAATCCGCGCCATCCCTCCGTATCGGTGCGTCACGCCAGTCTGACCGGAGCCGAAGCACTGCTACCATCGGAACCAAACCCACCTCATGGCTGAAATGCTGGTGCAGGCCTACCGGCAACTGGTTGCCAGTCGCAGCCTGACACCCGATGAGGCGCAAGTGGCGCTGGCACAGCGGCTTGCCCTGCTGGTCGATCAACTCAGCGCCCGGCCAAAACCCAACTTGTTGCAACGACTCGGGCTGCAACGCAGCACTACCCCGAACGCACGCGGTATCTACCTGTGGGGCCCTGTGGGTCGCGGCAAAACCCTGCTGATGGATCTGCTGCCATCCTCACTGCCACCGGGTGGCAGCCGGCGCGTGCACTTTCACAGCTTCATGCGCGAAGTCCACGCAGAGCTGGCCAAGCTGCGCGACATCAGCGACCCACTGCGCACCGTCGCAGGTCAATTGATCGGCAATGCCCGCCTGCTGTGCTTGGACGAATTGTTCGTGACCGATATCGGTGACGCCATGATCCTGCATGGCTTGCTCGAAGCACTGTTGGCCCAGGGCATCACACTGGTGATCACCTCCAACACGGCGCCGTACAACTTGTATGCGGGCGGCCTGCAGCGTGAACGCTTCATACCAGCCATCGACCTGCTGCAACAGCAACTCGATGTCATTGAGCTCGACGGAGGCACCGACTACCGGCTGCGCCAGCTAGAGCAGGCCGGCACGTGGATCCAAGGCAGCGACACCGAGGCGCAGCAACGGCTGCAAATGCTGTTCAACCAATTGGCAGGTGACGCCCCACAGCAAGCAGGCGGCACCACGTTACTCGAAGGACGGCAAGTACCGCGAGTGCGTGCAGCTGCAGGGCTCGAGTGGTTTGAGTTTGACACGCTGTGCGGAGGGGCACGCGGCACTCATGATTATCTGGCGTTGGCAGCGCGCACACGCACGCTGTTCGTCAGCAACGTGCCACGCCTGGGTGTTTTGCAGGATGACGCCGCACGACGTTTCATCTCACTGGTTGATGTGACTTATGACGCGGGGGTCACACTGGTCATCGGCTCAACAGCGGCCACCACCGAGCTGTATGACGGCACACGTCTGGCAGCAGACTTTCAGCGCACCACCAGCCGCCTGATCGAAATGCAGAGTCGCGATTATCTGACTAAGTCGCGCTGCGCCAAGTAACGCCGCAGCGCATCGGTAGAGAACAACACTAGCGCCAGCCAGATGCAGGCAAAGGTGACCTTCTGTACATAACCAAACGGTTCATGAAACACAAACACCGCGATGAGCATGCTGACGAGGGGCGCCAAATACTGCAAAAAGCCCAGCAGTGTTAGCGGTACGCGGCGCGCGCCATAGGCGAACAGCACCAGCGGCAGCGCGGTAACGCCACCGCCGACAGCCATCAGCACATCCAAGAGCACTGCCTCGCGCAGGAATACGCCATCTCCGAGCGACTCGCGCCACAACAGAAACGCTATCGAGGGCAACAGCAGGATCAGGCTCTCGACCGCCAATCCATGCACTGCATCCACCGCAGTGAATTTGCGGATCAGTCCGTAGGAAGCAAACGAGAACGCCAGCACCAGTGCGATCCACGGCAGGCTGCCCAATTGCCAGGCCATCCAGGCCACGCCGGCACCGGCGCACGTCACCGCTGCCCATTGCAACAGGTTGAGTCGCTCACGCAACAACACGACGCCGCACAGCACATTGACCAGCGGCGTAATGAAGTAGCCCAGGCTGGTGTCGAGGACATGGCCGGTATTGATGCCGACGATGAACACGCCCCAATTGAATGAAATACACACTGCGCTGGCCGCCAACATGCCCCAGAGCCGGGGCGTAATGCTCCGCCACCAAGCCCCGTCGCCGCGCAACAGCAAGAACAGCCATACGACCACTGCGCACCAGGCGACGCGGTGCGCCAACAGCTGTGCGCTGGGGACACTGGCCAGCAGGCGCCAGTACAGGGGGAACAGGCCCCAAATAAAATAGGCAGCGGCAGCGGCCACAAAGCCACCACGATTGGACAGAGCAGTCATCAGCGATTCACGCAGTCACTAAATATCTGCGCATCCTACGCTTATACTGCAGGCCATCCGACACCTGCACCCGGGATCCGCCTTGCACAGCGTCGCGAGCTTCGACATCCACTACCGCCAACTGCTCGATGCAGCCGGCATGCCCACGGGCGAGTGGCCGGGCTTTGCCCGCGATCCGGCGCAGTTGCTGGCGATGTACCGCATGATGACCCTGTGCCGAGTGTTCGACACCAAGGCCATCAACCTGCAGCGCACCGGACGACTTGGAACCTATGCGCCCTGTACCGGCCAGGAAGCCACGCATGTGGGCGTGGGTGCTGCCATGCAAGCCGACGATGTGCTGTTCCCGGTGTATCGCGAATACGGAACGCAGCTGTGGCGCGGCGTCACGCTGGCCGGCATCTATACCTACTGGAACGGTGACGAACGCGGCACATGGTTTGACGGCCCACGCCAAGACTTCCCGTGGTGCGTGCCCATCGCCTCACAGATGCCGCATGCCGCCGGTGCAGCCATGGCCTTCAAGGTGCGCGGCCAAGCCCGATGTGCCGTGGCCTATATCGGCGATGGCGGAACCTCACAAGGCGCCTTTTACGAGGCGCTCAATGCCGCCGGCGCACAAACGCTGCCGCTGGTGGCGGTCGTGGTCAACAACGGTTGGGCCATCTCTGTGCCGGTGGCCGAGCAAACCGCAGCGCGTACGCTGGCACAAAAGGCTATCGCTGCAGGCATCGCCGGCATACAGGTCGATGGCAACGACATCATCGCGGTACGTGCCGTCATGGAAGAAGCTCTCGCCCGCGCTCGCAATGGCGGCGGTCCGACCTTAGTCGAAGCACTCACATACCGGCTCAGCGACCACACCACCGCCGACGATGCCACGCGTTACCGGCCCGCAGGCGAGCTCGAGGCGGCTTGGCAACGTGAGCCACTGCTGCGCACGCGCCACTATCTGCAGGCGCACGGTCACTGGAGCGATGCACAGGAGGTCGCACTGCGTGCCGACTGTCAGGCACAGGTCGATGCAGCAGTCAGCGCCTATCAAGCCCTGCCCGCCGCCAGCACCGATTCAATGTTCGAGCACCTGTTTGCGCAGTTGCCGCACGAGTTGCAGGCCCAGCAAGCCAGCGCACGCCATTACGCCGCGCACAAGGGCTAAGGCATATGGCCAAACTCACACTCGTCGAAGCCATTAACCTAGCGCTGGCGCACGCGCTGCAAAACGACCCTGACGTCGTGCTCATGGGCGAGGACATCGGTCTCAATGGCGGCGTGTTCCGTGCCACCGCAGGGCTACAACAGCGTTTTGGCGCACTGCGCGTACAAGACTCCGTGCTGGCCGAAGGCGTCATAGCGGGCATGGCTGTGGGCATGGCGGCCCAGGGTCTCAAGCCCGTAGCCGAAATTCAGTTCATGGGTTTTATCTATCCGGCACTCGACCAAATCTGTAATCACATGGCGCGCATGCGCAACCGCACACGCGGTCGCATCACGCTGCCCATCGTGGTGCGCATGCCCCACGGCGGTGGCATCCATGCGCCTGAACACCACTCCGAAAGCCTCGAATCACTGCTGTGCCATCACGCCGGACTGCGGGTGCTGTGCCCGTCCACGCCGGCACGTGCCTATGGGCTGCTGCTGGCTGCAATCCGCAATCCCGATCCGGTCATCTTCCTAGAGCCCACGCGTCTGTATCGACTGGCACGGCAAGAAGTAGAGGATGACGGCATCGCCGCAGACTTGGACTGCTGTCATCTGCTGCGCGAAGGGCAAGACGTCACCGTGGTGTGCTGGGGCGCAGCCACCCACGATGTGCTGCAGGCCGCACACGCCCTTGAGAGCGAAAACATCGACTGCGAAGTCATCGACCTGTCGTCGCTGTCGCCTATCGATCACAACAGCATCCTCGATTCGGTGGCACGTACTGGTCGCTTGGTCATCGTCCACGAGGCCGCACGCAACTGCGGCGTGGGCGCCGAGATTGCTGCCACAGTTGCCGAGCGTGGGCTGTATCACCTGCACGCGCCCATCCGCCGAGTCACCGGTTACGATACGGTCATGCCGTATTTCCGGCTTGAGCACGACTACATCCCCAGCGTCACGCGCATTGCCGATGGCATCCGCGAGACGGTGCAAGCCTGACGCACGTCGCAAGGACAGCACCATGTTCAGATTCACATTGCCCGATCTTGGCGAAGGCCTGCAAGACGCCGAGATCGTCTCTTGGCACGTCGCAGTAGGGGATCGAGTGGCAGTGGATCAACCGCTGGTCGCCATGGAGACCGCAAAGGCCGTGGTCGAAGTCCCCTCGCCCGTGGCCGGCGTAATCGTCGCGCTGCACGGTCAGGCCACCGATCGCATCGACACCGGTGCGGCACTGGTCGACTTCAAGCTCGATACCGACGACGCGGTCGCTGCGCCTGCGCCAGCACCGGCCACTGCCTCCGGAGGTGTAGTCGGCCAGATGCCCACCAGCGATCACGAGATCAGCGCCACACCACAGCGCAGCGCCAGCACGGCTGCACGTACGTCACGCGCCGTGCCCGCTGCTCGCGATCTAGCGCGCCACCTGGGTCTCGACATCAGCAGCCTGCGCGGCACTGGCCGCGATGCGCTGATCACCGTCGACGACGTCATGGCTGCCGCAGCGCTCACTGTGCAGCCTCAGGGCAGCGCGATGCGTCCAACCCTGCCTGCCACCGCAGGTGGCGAGTTTGACGTGTTGCGCAGCCTGCGTCGCGCCATGGCCCAGAGCATGTCGATGGCGCGTGACAACGTCATGGAATGCACCGTCGTCGATGATGCCGACATCCATGCATGGGAATCAGGCAACGACTACACGGCACGATTGCTGCGCGCTATCGCTGCAGGCTGCCGCGCTGAACCGGGCATCAACGCCTGGTACGACGCCACCTCGCAGGGCCGACGTATCTTCCACCACATCGATGTGGGCATCGCTGTCGACACGCCCGATGGGCTGCTCGTGCCGGTGATTCGCGATGTGGGTAACCGTACTCCCGAGCAGCTGCGTATCGAAATCAACCGCCTCAAAGTCGGTGCCCGCGACCGCAGCCTGCCAGCTGCCGACCTGCGCGACTTCACCTTTATGCTGTCCAATTTCGGTGTCATGGCAGGTCGCTATGCCACACCCGTGGTTGTGCCGCCGGCCATCGCGATCCTTGGCGCGGGCAAGGTGTCACGCGATGTGGTGGCAGTGGGCGATGCCATCGAGATACATCGCCGCATGCCTTTATCGCTGACCTTCGATCATCGCTGCGTCACCGGCGGCGAGGCCGTGCGCCTGCTGGCCGCCATCATCGCCGACCTGCAACGACCCAACTGATCTCTGCACTACACCCTTCACTGGAGCATCTATCTTGACCGGCAAACTCGTCCTTCTGCGTCATGGCCAAAGCGTCTGGAACGTGGCCAATCTGTTCACCGGCTGGACCGATGTCGATCTGTCGGATCAGGGACGGCAGGAAGCGGCGCAGGCCGGACGCGAGTTGCTGGCTACAGGCATCCGCTTCGACTACTGCTACACCTCAATGCTCAAGCGCGCGATCCGCACGCTGCATCTGGCCTTGGACGAGATGGACAGGCTGTGGCTGCCCATCGAAAAGACTTGGCGCCTCAATGAGCGCCACTACGGTGCGCTGCAAGGGCTCGACAAAGCCCAGACCGTCGAACGGCATGGCGAAGCACAAGTCAAAATCTGGCGGCGCAGCTACGACATCCCGCCGCCGCCGCTGGCCTCCAGCGATGACCGACATCCTTGTCACGATGTGCGCTACGCAGGGCTTGATCCGGCGCTTCTGCCAGCCACCGAGTCACTCAAAGACACGCTCGCACGCGTGCTGCCGGTGTGGAACGAATCCATTGCACCGCGCCTTAAGTCAGGTCAGAACGTGCTGGTAGCAGCCCATGGCAACAGCCTGCGGGCCATGGTCAAG
>Ga0114974_10000524_pt1 | contig 32234 bp, 42 predicted proteins | sample S_130206_EF_Meta_FD_87318 | JGI IMG/M metagenome (GOLD analysis project Ga0114974, IMG submission 87318) | Freshwater microbial communities from Lake Simoncouche, Canada to study carbon cycling - S_130206_EF_MetaG | ecosystem: Environmental > Aquatic > Freshwater > Lake | place: Lake... | reverse complement strand
CGGTGGTCTGCGTGTCCTTAAGCAAACTGCCCTCCAGCCCGAAATGCACGGTAAACATGCTCGGCGCATAGCGGCGACGCAGCCACTGCCGAGCCATTTCCGAGCCCCGGTTGGTGGCGGAAAGCAGATCGCGGTAGGTGTGCATCACATCGGCGCTGCTGGCGACACCGTCGAAGCGCTGGCGCCAGCCGCTGACACATTCGACTTCGCTGGCCCGGTCACCCAGGGTGTGGATATGCAGCACCGGATCGCGCGCCACCAGCGCGCCGCCCAATTGCTCGAAACGATTGGCCATGACCAAGGCCAGCTTGCCGAAGCCGCCCTTGGGCCACCACAGCCCATGGTCGAGTTCGCGCTTGTGATCGAGCGCATGGAACGCGCCAGAGGCGAAGGGATTGGCCCCTTCGGCCAGTGCGGCGAGCGAAATTGCCTCGCGCAGGTGTTCACTCTTGATGAAGCGGGCGACCACGCCATAGGCCGAGCGCCAGGCCTGGTGGCGGGCCAGCATCGGCACATTGCGCGCCAGGTTGTTGAGATCGCGCCGCGATGCCACCCGCCACGGGGTGCCGCCATCGCGCAGGGCCTGGTCGCACCAGCGCAGGAATTCTTCATAGCCCGCAGCATCCTCGGGCGCGATTCGCGCCACCTCGCGCCGCATCGCCGCGCCGCCGTCACTCGCTCCGCTGGCGATGCCCGACGTCATGTCCAGCACTGTGCCATCGGGCCAGGTGTAACGGTGCAGCAGATCGAGCGGCAGCAGCTCGACATCGTCGGCCATATCGCCACCGGCCAGTTGCCAAAGTTCGGCCACAGCCGTGGGTTCGGCCAGCGCGGCGGGGCCCGAATCGAAAGTGAAGCCCTCGCGCACCTGACTGCGGCACATCCCGCCGACTGCCTCGTGCGCTTCGATCAGGGTGGTCTCGCAACCCGAGCTTTGCAGCCGGATCGCCAGCGCCAGCCCGCCGAGTCCGGCACCGATAACGCAGACGCGGCTCATGTGCGCCGCTCCGGCTGTCCGTTTCGTGCGATGTGGCGCCCTTGCATTGCAGCCTGACTTAGGCGTTTGCCGCCAGCACCGCAACGGTTGACCGCAGCCTGGCCAAGCAAACCGGTCTCTTGGACATGGCAATCGGGCCGCAATTGCTCCATAGGCAGCCGAAACCGGAGCAGGTTAGGGATCGATGGCAATGCAAATGACCTCGAGGCGCATGATGCTTGTCGCAAGTGCATGGGCTTCGCTTGCGACCATTCCACTCGCCGTGCCTGCTGCCGCAGCGCCTTCCGCGCCCTCGTCCGACCTCCCGCGCGCCACGTTCATCGCCACGATGGACGCCCAGTTCCGCACCTTGGACCCCAACAACGACGGTAAGCTGACCCGCGCCGAGATCGAGGTAAGTGAGCGCGCCAAGACGCTTGCCACGGCGCAGACGCAGAACCGTGCGGTCTTCGCCCAGCTCGATGCGGACCACAATGGCGCGCTCAGCCCGGCCGAATTCGGAGGACTTATCCAGCAGCCGCCGCTGCCCGATGTGACTCCGATCATGACCCGGCTTGATGCGAACCGTGATCAGGTGGTCACTCTGGTCGAATACCGCGCTGCCACTCTCGCCAATTTCGACCGGCTCGACACCGACCACGACGGCATTGTCACCGCCGCCGAAATGCGTGCCGGCGGAATCGCGCCGGCGGGGCGTTAGGTCTTCTCCTTGTCCCCGATCATCGCCCCTGCGACGCTTGCTGATGCGCCAGCGATCGCCGCGATCTATGCGCACCACGTGCTGCACGGCACGGCAAGCTGGGAGATCGTGCCGCCCACGCCTGACGAGATGGCAGAGCGCCTCGCCAAAGTGCTGGGGGCGGGCTGGCCCTGGCTGGTGGCGCGCGATGGTGAGGGCAAGCTGCTCGGCTATGCCTATGCCGCGCAATACAATCCCCGCGCGGGTTATCGCTATGCCTGCGAGGACAGCATCTATCTGCGGCATGATGCCCTGGGGCGGGGGATCGGCACTCTGCTTCTCGCCCAGTTGATTGAGGCCAGCGAGGCTTGGGGCTTTCGGCAGATGGTGGCCGGGATCGCCGGGTCCGAGCCCGCCTCGGTGGCGCTGCATGCCCGCGCCGGTTTCGTCGAAGTGGCAAGGCTGCGGAGCATGGGGCGCAAGCACGGCCAGTGGCTCGATGTCATTTACATGCAGCGTGCGCTCGGCCCGGGCGACACCACGCCGCCCATGGCGGAACCGTGACAAAGTCGCTCCTCCCACACCGCGCCGCCGCCAAAACCGCGCTGCTCATCGCGGCCTATTGCGGCTTCATGCTCTACGCGCAGCAGCGCCCGCCGATCTGCCCCTGCGGCACGGTCAAGCTGTGGTGGGGCGTGGTGCAATCGGCCGAGAACAGCCAGCACATCGCCGACTGGTATACCTTCAGCCACATCATCCATGGGCTGCTGTTCTATGGCGCGGCGCACCTGTTGTGGCGGCGCTGGAAGCTGTTCGATGGCGCGCCCACGCGCTGGGCCCTGCCGATTGCGGTCGCCGTGGAGGCCACCTGGGAGCTGCTCGAAAACTCGCCGCTGATCATCAACCGCTATCGCGCCGTGACCAGCAGCTTCGGCTATTCGGGCGATTCCATCGTCAACTCGATGGCCGACATCGGCTGGATGAGTTTCGGCTTCTGGCTCGCCGCGCGGCTGCCCTGGAGGGCCAGTGTGGCACTCGCGATCATTTTCGAGCTGTTCACCCTCGCCATGATCCGGGACAACCTGACGCTCAACGTGCTGATGCTGGTCTGGCCGGTGGAAGCGATCAAGCACTGGCAGGCCATGGCATAATCCCGCCCTTGCGGCGGAACCGACTGCCGTGTGGCGGGTTGACACGGGAACACTTTGTTGATTCCTTGCACGTTAGTGACACATTCATGACCCGCAATTCCCTGCTTCCCGGCCTCGCTGCCCTGCTATTCGCCATCCCGGCCGCCGCGCAGGACGTGCCGCAAATCGCCGAAGAAAAGAACATTTTCTCCGGCGATTTCGTCATTGTCGGCGCCGGGCCGGTGGTGGTGCCAAGCTATGAGGGCGCGGACGAAATGCGCGTGATCCCGGCGGGCGCAGTGGCCGGCCGGATCGGCGGCATCGGCATCAACCCACGCGCTGCCGGCATTGCGCTCGATCTGATCAACGATTCCGACGCCCGCATTGGCTTCGCGCTCGGCCCGGTGCTGCGTTATCGGAGCAACCGCAGCGGCAAGGTCGCCGATCCGGCGGTGGCCGCATTGGCCAAGCTCAAGGGCGTGGTCGAGGCGGGGGCGGTCGGCGGGATCACTATCAAGCGCGTGTTCAACCCGCACGATACGCTCAGCGTCAGCGTGGATCTGCGCTGGGATATTTCCGGGCAGCATAGCGGCCTGATCGTCTCGCCGGGTCTCAGCTACCTGACCCCGCTCAGCCGGGCGCAGGTCATCGGCATGGCGGCCGGCGTCAATTTCATCGACGAGCGCTATGCCCGCTACAATTTCGGCGTGACCCCGGCTGGCTCTGCCGCCAGCGGCCTGCCGGTCTATCAGGCGCACGGCGGCCTCAAGGACTGGAACTTCGGCGCATTCACCGCGCGCGACCTCAATGGCAATTTCCTTGATGGCGGCCTCGCGCTAGCCGTCGGCGCCATGTATTCGCACCTCTATGGCTCCGCGGCGGAAAGCCCGGTGACGCGGCTGCGCGGAAGACGGGGGCAATGGATCTTCGGCGGCGGCCTCGCCTACGTTTTCTGACCCGGTGAAGCGTGGCAGGTGATCCATCAGGCCATCTGGCGCGTTAACGCATGATCCAGCCCGCCTCCGGAGCCCTTCCATGTCCTTCCGAAAATTCGTCGCGATTGCCTTGCCCTCCATGCTGCTGGCAACACCGGCGCTGGCCCAGCAAGCGGGAGGCCCGCCGCCCGGCGTCCGCCCCGATCCCCAGGCGTGGCCGGCCGACCGCGTGACCATCGGCCTCGGCGGCGGCATCGCGCCCGATTACAGCGGCTCGGACGACTATCGCTTCCAGCCCGGTGGTGTGGTCCAGGGCAGCGTCTCGGGCTTTGTCTTCGCCATGCGCGGGACCAATTTCTACGTCGATCTGGTGCGCGAAAAGCAGGGTGCGCGCAGCGATCTGATCGCCGGTCCGGTGGTGCAGCTGCGGAGCAACCGCAGCGGCAAGATCGCCGATCCGCGCGTTGCCGCCTTGGGCAAGCGCAAGACCGCTGTCGAGCTGGGCGGCTATGTCGGCTATGGCAAGCGGGGCGTTTTTTCGCGGTTTGACGAGATTACTGCGGATGTCGCTGTGGTCCACGATATCGCCGATTCGCATCGCAGCCTGATCGTCACGCCCTCGCTTGGCTATTCGACTGTGGTCGGCAGAAAGTCTTTCTTGCTGATGCGCGTGTCAGCCGATTTCGTCGGCAAGGGCTTTGCGCAAAGCTATTTCGATGTTCCCGCCGGCGCCGCCTTGAAGCCCTATGCCACTGGCGGCGGCGGACTGAAGAGCATCGCCCTGACCGGCCTGTTGACCCGCGATTTCGGCGGCGATCCGCGGACCGGCTTCAGCCTGTTTGGCCTTGCCAGCTATTCGCGCATCACCGGCAAGTTCGCCAAGTCGCCAGTCGTCGCAGTCGCCGGGAGTCCGAACCAGGCGCTGGGCATTGTGGGCCTGGGCTACAGCTTCTAGCCCGTTTGCGGCCCGAGCTTCAGGCCAGAGCTGCATCCACCTGACCGCGCAGCGAGGGCAATACTTCTGTCTCGAACCACGGATTCTTGCCCATCCATAAGCGGCTGCGCCAGGCCGGATGGGGCAGCGGGAATAGCCCGGAAGGCATGCGGGCGTGGTGGCGAACGGCTTCGGTCATGCTCGGGCGCAGGGCCTTGGGCAGATAGGCACCCAGCGCATATTGCCCGACCAGCAGCGTCAGCCGGACCTGGGGCAGCGCGGCCAGCAATGCCGCATGCCACAAGGGCGCGCATTCGGGGCGCGGCGGCAGGTCGCCGCCATCGCCCTTGCCCGGATAGCAGAACCCCATCGGCATCAGCGCGACCTGCTGCGGATCATAGAACGCCTCGCGGCTGAGCCCGGTCCAGTCCCGCAACCGGTCGCCGCTATCGTCGTCCCACGGCACGCCCGAGGCGTGGACCTTGCTGCCCGGTGCTTGCCCGATAATCAGCACCCGAGCATCCGCCCCCGCCTGAACAATCGGGCGGACACCCTGTGGCAGCGCTGCAGCGCAGACCTGACAGGCGCGGATTCCAGTGAGCAGGGAGCTGAGTGGGGACACCCTATTTGGTGTCCCCCATTCCCGCGTCACGCACAAGCATCAGCGAAGAGGAATAAGGCTGCACCAGTTCCTTCGCCCGCGCCCAGTCACCGTTCAGCCAGACATGCTGCGCCTGCAGATCGCCTGGCACAATCACTGGCATCGTGTCGCGCCCCTCGGCCCGCAACGCCGCATTGGCCTCGCAGGTGACGAGCGCAAAGCTCGGAATTTCGCTGTCCTTCCATACCCCGGCAAAGGCGAACAGCGCCTGATCGGAACAACCAAACCAGCACTGCCGCCGCTTGCCGGTTTGTGGATCGTTGCGCCCCCGTTCCATGAAGCTGGTTGCCGGAACCAGACAGCGAAACTCGCTGTTGCGAAGGCTCCCTACCCAGAATGGACTTTCCAGATTACGCACAGTCAGCACCGCGCGCCCCGTATCGCCTGCCGAAGCGGGCGGCGGAACTCCCCACAGCCGCGGGATGATCCGGCGCGCGGGTTCCCCGGATGGGCGCGGCCCGGCTACGAATTCGCGGCCGGTGGTGACCACGGGCGCAAAAGTGTTCGGCGCAATATGCCCGCCCGCCCAAGGATCATCGCCCGCACGCGCGGCGAAAGTGCGCGCGATCTCTGCGGCGCAGGCGTCGAGGCGATAAAGCATGGTCACTTGAACCATGCCTATCCCGTAATGCGCTCAGGGTCGAGCGCAGGTCAGATCGCGTTGAGCGGAATCCGTAAATAGACATGCCCGCCCGGCGATGCCGGCGGCATGGCGCCGGCACGGATATTGACCTGCAGCGAAGGCAGGATCAGCAAGGGCGCTTCCAGTTCGGCATCGCGGGCGCGGCGCAGTCCGACAAACTCGGCTTCGCTCACCCCGGCATGAATATGAATATTGGCGGCGTTCTGCTCGGCGATGGTGGTCTCCCAGCGGAAGTCCTTGCGGCCTTCGGGCAGATAGTCGTGGCCGACAAAGACCCGGGTTTCATCGGGCAAGGTCAAAATCTTGCGGATCGAGGCATAGAGCGCTGCGGCGCTGCCGCCGGGAAAGTCGCTGCGCGCCGTGCCATAGTCGGGCATGAACAGGGTATCGCCGACGAAGACCGCATCGCCGATCACATAGGAGACGCAGGCCGGGGTGTGGCCGGGAGTGTGCAGCACACGGATGGCAAGATCGCCCAGCGGCAGCTCGTCGCCTTCGCTCACCAGCTGCCCGAACTGGCTGCCATTGGGCGCAACATCGTCCGCCTCGAACAGCGCTGAAAAGACCTTCTGCACCTCGGTGATCAGCGCGCCGATAACGATGGGCGCACCGGTCTTCCCGTGCAGGTAATGCGAGGCGCTCAGATGATCGGCGTGGGCGTGGGTTTCGAGCAGCCAGTCGACGCTCAGCCCTTCGGCATGCACGAAGGCGAGAATCGCATCGGCCGAGCGCGCTGAAGTGCGGCCATTGCGCGGCGTGAAATCGAGCACCGGATCAATCATCGCGGCGCGGCGGCTGGCCGGGTCGGCCACCACATAGCTCGCAGTAAAGGTGGCGGGATCGAAGAAAGCAGTGACCTGAGGTGAGTTCGACATGATTCGTCTCCTTGCCCATTATATTAGGTATTGCTAAATTAGAATCAATGCATATAATTGAGCCATGTTCGATCTTGCACTCTTTGACCGCGCCACTTTCGAAGCCAGCGCCGGAAAGGCTGCAGCGCTGCTGCGGTTGCTTGGCAACGAGAAGCGACTGATGGTGCTGTGCCAGCTGGCCGATGGCGAATTGTCGGTTGGCCAGTTGCAGGATCGTATCGGCGCGTCGCAATCGGCGCTGTCGCAGCACCTCGCGCTGATGCGCGAGCAGGGCTTGGTCGCCACCCGGCGGCAAAGCCAGACCATCTACTACCGCATTGATGACCCCGCCGCCTTGCGGGTGATCCAGACGCTGGCGGAACTTTTCTGTCCGCCCGGAGCCAACAATTCGAGGAATGACGCATGACCGCCACTCTCACCAAATTGACGCCAGAGGATGTTCAGACCCGCCTCGCCACTGGCAAAGTGGTGCTGGTCGATATCCGCGAAGCCGACGAATTTGCCCGCGCCCACATTCCAGGAGCCCGCTCGCAGCCACTTTCCGCTTTCGAAGCGGCGCACCTCGCCATTGATCCCGATGCCGACGTGGTCTTCACTTGCCGCACCGGCATGCGTACCGCCGGTGCCTGTGATCGCCTCGCGGCGCGGGTGAGCGGCGACGCCTTCGTGCTCGATGGCGGACTCGATGCCTGGACGAGGGCAGGCTTGCCGATCGAGAAGAACCCTGCCGCGCCGATGGAGCTGAACCGGCAGGTGCAGATCACCGCGGGGCTGCTGATCCTGACCGGCGTGATGCGGGGCTTTATGGTGTCTCCACTGTGGTTCGGCCTTTCCGGCTTCGTCGGGGCTGGCCTCACTTTCGCGGGCCTTTCCGGCACCTGCGCCATGGCGCGGCTGCTGATGCTGATGCCGTGGAATCAAGCAAGGACGGCGTGACGCCATGGGCTGGGAGCCACTCCTGCTCGCCGCGCTGGGCGGCCTCATGGTCGGTTTCCTGCTGACCCTGTTCGGCGGCGGTGGATCGGTGCTGGCGACGCCATGGCTGGTCTATGTCGTCGGGCTCGCCGATACCCACGCTGCCATCGGCACGTCGGCGGCAGCTGTCGCCGTCAATGCCGCCACCGGCCTTGCCGCTCAGGCGCGCGCAGGCCGTGTCAAATGGCCCTGCGCAACAGTTTTTGCGATTTCGGGCCTCGCGGGTGCGCTCGCCGGGGCGCAATTGGCCAAGCAGGTGGATGGCAAGTCGCTGCTCACCTGGTTCGCCTTTGCCATGATCGCAATCGCGGTCTCGATGCTGATTCCCAAAAAGAGCGAAGGTGATCCTTCGGTCCACCTGACTCCGCCGATGGTGCTGAAACTGGCACCTGTCGGCCTTGCTACCGGGCTTGCCGCCGGGTTTTTCGGGATCGGCGGCGGCTTCCTGATCGCGCCGGGCCTGATGGCTTCGACCGGCATGACGCTGGCCAATGCCGGGGCCACCTCGCTGGTCTCGGTCGCGCTGTTCGGCACCGCGACAAGCGCCAGCTATGCGGCATCGGGCCAGGTCGTCTGGCCGCTGTTCGGCGCGCTGGTTCTGGGCGGGGCAGCAGGAACGCTCGCCGCCATGCCCCTGGCAAAGCGCCTTGAAAGCCGCGCCGGGTTGGCTCGAAGCGCCTTCGCCGCGCTGGTCATCGCAGTCGCGCTTTACATCCTGCTCAAGCAATTTTGATCCAGCGCAATGCTCTGGCCAAGTCTGCGGCCATGTTCTGATCTGGGAGATTTTCCGGGGAGGAAACGCGATGGACGAGACCTTGGATCCGACTGCCTGGTCGGCCTTGCTGGTGGGGCTATACACCCTGTTCGCCGCGATCGGCGCGCTGCGTCGGCCGGAAGTGTGGCGCAAGATGCTGGTCGAGGTCGACGAATCGGCCTCGTTGCAGCTCGTCGCCGGCCTGCTCGAACTGATGCTCGGCGCCGCGATCTATCTCGCCAACCCCTGGATTCCCGCCGATGTTCTCTCCTGCGTGCTCAAGAGCATTGGCGGCGTGTTGATGATGGAGGCGCTCGCCATCATCGGCTTCAGTGACATCTATTCGGGCTTCTGGCTGCGCAACCTCTCCCACATGCACCGCGGCTGGGCGATGTTTTCGGTGCTGGTCGGCCTCGCGCTGACTGTGCTGGGCTTTGCGCGCTTCCACTGACTTCGGCGCTTCCCTCGCGGCCAAACACCGCCTAGAACGAACCCATCCCCGGGGAGCCGCTTGGCTGAGAGGGAGGGTTTGCATCCTCCGACCCGTCGAACCTGAACCCGTTAACGCGGGCGGAGGGAGGGTTGCCCTTATGCACTCCCCCATCCGTCCGACCGAGGAGCGCGCAGCATGGCCGACATCAATTCCAAGTTCGAGATCGGTGTCACCACCGGGCCGATCCGTGGCAGCAAGAAGATCCACGTCGGCCCGCTGAAAGTGGCCATGCGCCAGATTTCGCTCGAACCCTCGAGCGGCGAGCCCCCGGTCAATGTCTATGACGCTTCCGGTCCCTACACCGATCCCGATGCGCTGATCGATATCTCCGCCGGCCTGCCCGAACTGCGCCGCCCGTGGCAACTGGCGCGCGGCGACATCGAGCAGGTCACCCAGCGCGAGGTCAAGCCCGAGGACAACGGCCAACTCGGCCCCGATCGCTCCGGCGGCGTCCCCGCCTTCCCCAATGTCCGCAAGACCGTGTGGAAGGCCAAGCCCGGCACCAACCTCAGCCAGATGCACTATGCCCGCAAGGGCATCATCACCCCCGAAATGGAATATGTCGCCACCCGCGAGAACCTCGGCCGCGAGATGCTGGCTGAATATATCCGCGACGGCCACGATTTCGGCGCCGACATCCCGGACTATGTGACGCCGGAATTCGTCCGCAGCGAAGTCGCGCGCGGCCGCGCCATCATCCCGTCAAACGTCAACCACCCCGAATGCGAGCCGATGGCGATCGGGCGCAATTTCCTCGTCAAGATCAACGCCAATATCGGCAACTCCGCCGTCGCCAGCGATGTCGCCAGCGAAGTCGACAAGATGGTCTGGTCGATCCGCTGGGGCGCCGACACCGTGATGGACCTTAGCACGGGCCGCAACATTCACGACACCCGCGAATGGATCGTGCGCAACTCGCCCGTCCCCATCGGCACCGTGCCGATCTATCAGGCGCTGGAAAAGGTCGGCGGCGTTGCCGAAGACCTGACCTGGGAAGTGTTCCGCGACACCCTGATCGAACAGGCCGAACAGGGCGTCGACTATTTCACCATCCACGCCGGCGTGCGCCTGCCCTATGTGCCGCTCGCCGCCAAGCGCGTCACCGGCATCGTCAGCCGCGGCGGCTCGATCATGGCCAAATGGTGCCTCGCCCACCACAAGGAGAGCTTCCTCTACGAGCGCTTCGACGAGATCACCGAGATCATGAAGGCCTATGACATCGCCTACTCCTTGGGTGACGGCCTGCGCCCCGGCTCGATCGCCGACGCCAACGACGAAGCCCAGTTCGCCGAACTCTATACCCTGGGCGAGCTCACCAAGCGCGCCTGGGAACAGGATGTGCAGGTGATGATCGAAGGCCCCGGCCACGTGCCGATGCACAAGATCAAGGCCAACATGGACAAGCAGCTCGAGGCCTGCGGCGAAGCCCCGTTCTACACGCTCGGACCGCTCGTCACGGACATCGCGCCGGGCTACGATCACATCACCAGCGGCATCGGCGCCGCCATGATCGGCTGGTTCGGCACGGCGATGCTCTGCTATGTCACCCCCAAGGAACACCTCGGCCTGCCCGACCGCGACGACGTCAAAGTCGGCGTGGTGACCTACAAGCTTGCAGCTCATGCGGCCGATCTCGCCAAGGGGCATCCCGCCGCGCAGGTGCGTGACAATGCGCTGAGCAAGGCGCGGTTCGAGTTCCGCTGGCGCGACCAGTTCAACCTCAGCCTCGATCCCGACACCGCCGAGCAGTTCCACGACCAGACGCTGCCAGCAGAAGGCGCCAAGACCGCGCATTTCTGCTCGATGTGCGGGCCCAAGTTCTGTTCGATGAAGATCAGCCAGGAAGTGCGCGAATTCGCCGCCAAGCAGAACGCCGGGATCGAGACATTCGTGGCCGCAGAAGGTGGCACGGTGGATGCCGAGGCCGGGATGGCCGAGATGTCCGAAGTGTTCAAGGAAAAGGGCGGGGAGATTTATTTGCCGGCGGACTAGCGCCCGCCCCCGAGCAGGTCCACGCTTCCCCCTTCGCATCACGCGAGGGGGGAATCAGCGCATGAACGATCCGGCCGCAGGTGCAAAATCGGTCTGCCAGTCGCCGCGCTGTGCCACAGTGTTTGACGGCACCGACACTAAGTGCCCCAAGTGCGGCTTCCGCGCCGCAACGCAAAAGAGCATGCGCCTGCGCGGCTGGCTGCTCGCGGTGTGCGGCGTCTTCATCCTCGCGATCATGATCCCGGTCTGCGTCGCGATCGTGCCATCAATGATGAACCCCGGCGTCGAAACCGGCGGCACAGAGTTCACCGGCTCCGAATCCGATGCGAGTTCCGCGCTCGCGATCTTCGCCGGGGTCATCGCCTTCGCCTTGGCCGCCCTCGCTTCTGGTATCTATCAGGTGCGCTATGGGCGGCAAAACTGGTTCCTGGTGATCGGCATGTTTGCAGTGGCCGCGGTGTTGTTCGTGGGCGCAAAGCTGTTCATTTTTGCCCACGCCGTCTGATCGCGGCGACCCCCAACAGCCCCGCACTCAGTTCCCCCAGATCCGGATGAACGCCCGCCCGTTGCTGCCGCCGTTCTGGCACAGCGCAGCGCGTTCCAGCTGCAGCCGGTAATGCCCCGCCTCCAGCCGCAGCCCCAGCGGCATGGTGCCGACGCACCAGGTGCTCTGATAGGCATCGCAACCGGCGCGGCCCAGATTGCCGTGGCCCATATTGCCCTTGGGGCCATAGAACTGGAACGGCAGCGCCTGTTCGCCTTGCTGCCAGTTTGCCCAGAATTCCATCCGGCCAACGTAAGTCGGCGCGCTCACGTCGAATTCGGCTGTGTCGGTCTGGCCACAGCCGCCGGTGTTCCAGACCTCGAACAGCTTGGCCGGCGTGCCTGCCGGGCGCGGCGGGGCGGGAGGCGCGGGGCGTGCGGCAGGCGTTGAAGGCGCAGCGGGCGCGGCGCCCAGCCGGTCGATCGCCACTTCGCCCCAGGCCTGATCGACAAAGAACAGCACGTTCCAGCGCCGGCTCCAGTCGCGCGCCGTCAGCGGCGCATCGAAGCTGTAGGGCCCGACCACCACTCGCACATTGATCCGGCCATTGTCAGGCAGATCGCGGCTGATCGTGGTGACGCGGGTGCAATCCTCCTCGCGCGCGAAATCGTATTGCGCGACCGGCGTGCCATCGACGAACACCCTGGCATGGCGATAGGTCTCGCTGCCGCCAGTCTCATAGAAATGGCTGCCGCATTGCCACAGGCGGTTTGGGGCGACCTTGATATCGACAATGTTCTGATGCGCCCATGCCGTGTCGACCGCCATGAAGGCCGTCGCGGCCATGGCGAGGCCCTTGCAAAAGCGGCGAATATTACTGTGCTGACTCATAACCAGACTCCTTCTTCGGTTGAGTCCAGCCATGCCCGGAAGGCGCGAAAATGCATTGACGCGCGTCAAGCGGGGGCGCCCATGCGAGGACTCAAGGGGGGCTGTTCAAGCCGCGCGCCATGGCCCTATACTCGCCGTGTCACTCCGCCCGCTCAAGGCCGCACTCGGGAGAAAGCCATGCGCGTCCACCTGCCCGCCGAAATGCAAGGTCGCCCCTTCGAGAACATGGGCCGCCACTATGCCACGCCGATTGTCCACGCCGCAGGCCTGTATGGAACGGCGCCCTACCAGCACAGCACGCTGTCTTTGCGCGAACTCGAAGCCGCGCGTTATCGCACCGCGCTGATCAACGGCTGCCAGACCTGCACCGCCTTTCGCGGCGCCCGCGATTTCCCCGGGCTCTTCGCGGCCTTCGATGGTGACGTCGAAAGCTCCGTCTGGTCCCACGGCCCCGCGCCGGACGAAGCGTTCTACGCGCATATCGAAGATGGACAGACCTGGCCCGGCTATTCCCCCCGCGAACGCCTCGCCATCCGCTACGCCGAAGGCATGGGGCTCGATCCGCACGGGCTGGCGCAGGACGAGGCGTTCTGGGCCGAGGTCAAGGCCGCGTTCAGCGACGCGGAGATCGTCGACCTGACCTATTCCATCGGCGCCTGGATGGCGAACGGCCGCGCGCTGCATGTGCTGGGGATGGATGCGGTCTGTTCGTTTGAACTGCCGGTGGGGGAGCGGGTGGCGGAGGGGGTTTGAGGGGGGTACTTTCGAATGTTTGTTTACCGCGCAGCGTGATTTTCGTACAACTCACAAGGAACTCAGTTAAAAAGTGTGGAATGCTCTAAGCGCGGGTTTATAAGTAAATTTTCGTTCGCGCTCGACTGGCGTTAAATGACACAAAATTGCATTTGTCGGATAATAATACTTGATTAGTTAACCCCATTTCTGTTTATAAATAATCTCTATTTATGACGTTAGGATATTTGCGAATGCCAACACTTGATGGCCGAGTCCTTATTTTTGCGGGAGCTGGCGCCTCTAAGGCTGTTAGAAATGACATGTTTCCCACCACGAGGGAGTTTTTTGACCAGTTGCAGCCAAATATTACGGATCAACAACTATTTCAATTTGCAATGGAGTTCCTTAGACTTTCACATAAGGAAGAATCAATAGATATAGAGCACGTTCTTTGGGCGCTCCAGACTCTATTATCCTATTACGACAATATTAAAAATCCTAAAGATATAGCTGGATTCGCACTCCAGAACGGGTTGATAGAGCGCCTTTTCCCCGGCCAACACGTTGGGCATCTGACCCAAGTAGCTCCTCAGTTATGCGCCAAGCTCGAACAACTTATCAGTGATATTAACCAAGTGGTTTACGATCTCTACAGCTACGAGCCAACGCCAGATGAATTGCAAGAAAACTGGATCAAAATAATTTCTGAATTTGAGGGGTTTGGCACTCGTCTGGATATTTTTACTACAAACTATGACGTTGCTATTGAGGCGGCTTTAAATTATATCAACGGAGATGTTACTGCGAGGAATTGGTGCGGTATTAAGGGCACCGTCAGGCAAACTTTGGATTTGACTAACTAGTCCGCTTCATCATCCCCTAAATATGGACTCCTCACAAAATTGCATGGATCGCTGGATTGGAAGTTTCAGGGCGAGCAAATTCATGTTGGAGATGCGGTGTTTACAGGTGACCACTCAAAACAGGCAATTATCTATCCAGGCTTTAAGGGTGCGAGCAACGCGCCATTTTTCGAGGCATTCCACGAATACTTGGCTCAATCAATATCGGATAGTAAACTGCTTATATTTATCGGATTTGCTTTTCGGGATCAATATATAAACCAATTAATTCGAGAAAACATGCAACTTGGCTCAAAGGTGTTTATCATTAATCCGGATAAGCGCGTAAAATTTCCCGCAAGTCGATTTAGACCAAAGTACATTCATTTGGGTTTCGATCCTGCCACCGTGAATGATATTGCAATATCACTAACAATTTAGATTTGCAGTGACGGTCTACTTAACCCCCAAACTCCGCACCCGGTCTCACTGTCGCACGGGGACACGCAACCGTTGACCTTCGGTCGACTTCGTCTCGGCAGGCGCAGGATGGCCGGACATGTCCCCGGGTGCCCAGCGCCCGCTCAATACTCGCAAACCAGCCGACCGTTGTCGTTGCCAACCCGGTTCGATCCGCAGAGGCGCAGACTGATCGATGTGCCGTTCAAGTAGCCTGACCGATCGGCGCATTGGGCGGACAGTACGTCGCCTTGCATCGATGCACCGCGGCAGCTTTGGCTCCAGGTGCCGCCGGGGTATTGGCCGCCATTCCAGCCGGGTCCGTTCCCGTATCCGCCACTATGGCTGCCAACATAGCCGCCGCCATAGGCTCCCCCATAGCTGCCCCCATAGCTGCCATTGCAGGACAGGCGGCCATTCTCGTTGCTAATGTCGCCGGAAGTGCACTGGCGCGCATCGACACTGCTGTTGCGCCAACCGCCATATTCGCTCTGGCATTCCGCCGACAGAATGCCGCCGCGCATCACCGGATAGCGGCAGGTCTGGCGCCATGATCCGCCCGGCAGGCTCCAGCCCGCGCCCTGGCCCCAGCTCCCGCCAGATCCTTCGCAGACCAGCCGGCCATCATTGTTGATCAGGCGGCCGCCGGGGCAGGATGCGGGATCGATGCGGGTGGTGATCCAGCGATCATAGGTGCTCCGGCATTGCGCGAAGAGCACGGAGCCGCGCCACGACGGCGCGCGGCAGCTTTCGCGCCACGAGCCGCCGGGGAAATTGCTGCCCCGGCTGAAGCCATCGCCATAGGGATCGCCATAGCCACCGCCATATCTTCCGCCGCCCTCATAGCGGCCATCCGGCTGGGCCTGCAGCGGAGCGGCGAGCATGGCCGCGCCCGCCGCGCCGCAGATCACAAGGACGAGGGCAAGAATCAACTTTTTCATGGGAACGACTCTCCGCGCGGGTCAAACGGTTCGCCCGGAGTATCCCGCACGCCGGATTTCGCCAGCATGAACTGGCCATGCTGGCCGCCTGGTTCCGGCAGCATCTTGCTTGCGCCCTTTCCTACACGACCCGAAAATGCCACTATCGCCCCATCAGTCCCCGCGCTCTTTGACCCTGTGCAGCCCTCCACCCGAACCCGTGCCCCCCAGGCGCGGGTTTTGCCGCAACTGGGGCCGGCGAAAGTTTCGGCTAAATTTTGTACCACGCGTTCCAAGGGCAATTTTAGTGATTTTCCCCATTGTGAATTGAGCTTGGCGGGACCGCGCCAACACTCTATCCTCGCTGCATCGCGGCTGACGGAATGGATCGAACGAGATGACTGCAAGCAATTCCGCATTGCGTCTGGCCGGTGTCCTGGCGCTGGCATGCGCTTTCGCCCCGGTCGGCACCGCCGCCGAAACGCCCTCCGCCGCCGCTTTCGATCCGGTGGCCTTCTTCACTGGCTCCACCGAGGGCGTGGGGCAGCTCAAGAAGGTGTTCTCTTCGGCGCATCGCATTGTGACTCATGGGCATGGGCTGGTGCGGGCGGACGGCATGCTGGTGATCGATCACCGGGTCGAGGAACAGGGCGAGGCGGTTCGCCTGCGCCAGTGGCAGCTGCGCCAGACCGCGCCCGGCCAGTTCAGCGGCAGCATGAGCGAAGCCAGCGGGCCGGTCACGGGCACACTCGCGGGCAACCGGCTGGCGATCCTCTATACCATGCGCGGAGGCATGCGGGTCGATCAGGTGGTGACCATGGCGGCGGGCGGGCAGAGCGCGAGCAATGTCATGAAGATCAGCAAGTTCGGCATGACCGTGGCAACCTTGACCGAGACGATCCGGCGAACCCAGACATAGGAAAGGAAATCCCGAGGATGACTGCAAGAAATTCCGCGCTGCGTCTGGCTGGCGCTTTTGCTCTGGCACTGGCGGCATATGCCCCTGCCGCTGTGCTGGGTGACGTCGCCCCGCCGCCTCCGACACCGTCACTGCCAGTCACCGGCGGCTGGCATGAGCTGCGGCCCAGCGATCCCGAACTCGTCGCAGCGGCGGCTTTCGTCGTGCCGCGCCTGCCGGTGCGCCGCGCGCAGCTGTTGCGGATCGAAGGCGGCGAGCGGCAGGTGGTCGCGGGAACCAATTACCGCATCGGCCTGCAACTGACCGATCGCAGCCGCTGGCTGGCGCTGGTCTGGCACAAGCTCGATGGCAGCTATGTGCTGACCCGGGTCGGGCCAAGCAAGGTGCATTGAGCTGGGGCTGTTTGGCGCTTGGGTCTAGCGTTTGCGGACGAACTCCGCGCGCAGCACCAGGCCCTTGATGCCATCGAAGCGGCAGTCGATTTCCTGCGCGTCGCCGGTCAGCCGGATCGATTTGATGACCGTGCCCTGTTTGAGCGTCTGACCGGCGCCCTTGACGGTCAAGTCTTTGATAAGTGTGACGGAATCGCCATCGGCAAGCAGATTGCCCACCGCGTCGCGAACTTCCACGGCGCCCTCGGCAGCGCGCTTGGCGGCAAGGTCGGCTGCAGGCAGCCACTCGCCGCTGTCTTCGTCATAGACATAGTCTTCGTCATCGCCGGCCATCGCGGTTCTCCTGTCTGGCGGCCTTGGCAGGCGGCGGCGCGTTTGACCAGCGGGGAGAGGCGATCAATCCCGGGGCTGGATGACAATGCCCTTCTGCGAGGGGTTCGACGCGTTCTGCTTCTTGGGCTTTTCCGCCTTGGGCTTGCGGGTTTCCTTGCTCGATTTCTTCTGGCTCTTGGCCATGGCGCGTCTCCGGCGGGCACATTGCCCGGAGCCCGCGATACGCGCTTTGGCCAGCGATAGCGAGCGCGGCGGGAGCTTGCCAGAGGCTGCAGCGGGCGATACCCCTCCGGCAGAGGGGAAAGCGAGCGTATGAAGCGGATTTTGGGGCAGTATCTGAGCCTGGCGAGCGATTGTTGGCTGCTCGGCGCAGAGGCTTCGCTGGTGGTGCCCTTGCGGCTCGCCCGGCTGGCGCGCGGCGGCTCTGCGGGCAAAGCCGAAGCGCGGCTGATGGTGTCGGAGAAGGTCGAGGCGCATGGCGCATTGCTGCGCGATCTTGGGCAAGGGCGGCTGGGTTTTGATCCGCTCAGTGTCAGCGCCGGCGCGGTGAAGCATTATCTGGTGCGGGTGCGGGCCAACCGCAAACGCCTGATGGGAGAAGCGTGATGGATTATGTGCGGGTGGCCAGTCTGGCGGAGCTTGGCATGGGGCAGATCATGCCGGTCGAGGCGGCGGGGCTGAAGCTGATGATCACGCAAGTCGGCGCGACAATCTATGCTGCGGATCGCAAGTGTCCGCATCTCGGCTTCAACCTGTGCCGGGGCAGTCTTGAGGGCGCGGCAGTGGTCTGCCCGTTGCACAAGGCCAAGTTCGATCTTGCCACCGGCGCGATCGAGCGCGATCCCAAGCTGCTGTTCATTAACATGAAGGCGAAAGCCAATCTCAAGACCTATCCGGTGAAGGTGCTCGATCAGGATATCTTCGTCGGAGTTTGATGGGGAGACAGACATGAAGAAATCGACGCGGGCCCTGGTCGGGCTGGTGGTGCTCGAACTGTTTCTGCTGGGCGGGACGACGTGGATGCTGATGCAGACGCGCTCTGGCGCATGGCACACCAGCAGCCCGGACGAAGCCCTCTCGCTGATCGCATCGACCGGCGGAGTGGCGATGGGGCTGGTCGGCGTGATCCTGCTGCTGGCCTTCTTTCATCACCGCCGGAACGGGAACTGACAAACGAAAAGGGGCGCCGCGCTTTTGCCGCGCGGCGCCCCGTTCTGAAGTCAATTCCGGGTAGGGCTTACTGCGTGCCCTCGGCGTACCAGGTCTTGAATTCGCTGTATTGCGGCTTGTCGGTCGCGTTGGCGTTGGGTTCGATCGGCACGTGGATCACCGTCGGGCCGCCGCGAGCATATGCGCGGGCGATGGCTGGGCCGATGTCTTCCGCCTTGGCGACGAATTCGCCGTAGGCGCCGAAGCCCTCGGCGATCTTGTCGAAGCGGACCTTGTTGGACCAGTGCACGCCCGGCTCGGTGGTGCCTTCGCCGAAAGTGGCGCGGTAGATGCCAACTTCGAGGCCCCACTGGAAATCGACCCCGACCACGCAGACCAGCGGCAGGTTCTTGCGTACCGCCACTTCGAGTTCCGCGATGTGGAACATGAAAGATGAGTCCGAAGTCAGCAGCATGCCCGGGCGCTGGACGCCGGTATTGGCATGGTCGGCGATCATCGCGCCCGTGGCATAAGGCAGCCCGGTGCCGATGTGGCCATAGTTCTGGTTCCAGATGACGTCGTGCGGTTTGGCCTGGTTATAGGTCCAGGTGTAGATCACCGTGGCGCCGCCATCGCGGATCATGATGCCGTCCTCGGGGAAGGCCTTGGTCGCTTCCGTGATGAAGCGGGCGGTGTTCATCGGCACGTTGCCGGTGCCATCGTCACGGGTGCACGATTCCGCATAGAGATCGGCAATCTGCTTGGTATCGCGCGCGATATATTCCGCCAGCCGCGGATGCGGCGCGCGGGGTGTCGCCTTGAGCCCACGCACCAGCTGCGGCACGACGCCGCGCAGATCACCGACCAGCGGCACATCGTACGACCGGTTGACGCCGATCGAAGTCGGATCCTGGTTGACATAGATCCACTTGCGGTTGGCCTCGTTCGCCACCCAGTGCCGCCAGCGGCCATAGTGCGAGGGTTCGCCAAGCTCGGTGCCCAGGGCAACGCACAGATCGCTCTCGATCACCGCGTCAAGCGACACTTCGGAGAAGCCATAGGGGAAAGTGCGGTCTTCGAGACCGGGAATGAAGCTGGTGCCGCCCGAGGTCTGGATTACCGGGCAGTTCATCAGATCGGCGAGTTCCTTGACCGATGCACCGGTTTTGGAGGTGTAGACCCCGTGGCCGACCAGCAGCACAGGCTTTTCCGCCGACTTGATCAGTTCGATGGCTTCGGCAAGCCGGTCGACATCGGCGCCCTGGTTGACCAGGCGATAGCGTGCGGGCGGCAGCGGCTCGGGAACGTCGAGCTCTTCGAGGATCACGTTCGAGGGATATTCGATGTAGACCGGGCCGGGCGTGCCCGACATGGCCACGCGGATCGCCTCGCGCACGATCTCGTCGGTTTGGTCGGCATATTCGATCGACGAGGAGAATTTGACCGATCCTTCGATCATCGGCTCATGCCGAACGAACTGGATGCGGCCCCGGCGCACGCGGCGCTCGGTGATGCGGCCGCGCTGGCCGCCGATGAAGATCACCGGCGAATTCTCGACCCTGCAGCACTGGATCGCAGGCATCAGGTTTGCGAGGCCCGGTCCGAGCGTGCCGATGGCAACGGCCGGCTTGCCGGTGATCCGCGAGGCGGCCTCGGCCATGAAGCCACCCGCCGCTTCGTGATGCGGCGAGACCACGTCCCAGCCGCGCGCTTCGGCTTCGAGAAACAGGTGGATGAAATTGGGGTCGGGGATGCCGAACAGGGTCTTGATGCCCTCGGCTTCGAGCAATTGCAGAATGCGCTCATAGACCGGGACGCCCGACTTTTTGGCGGGCTGGGCTTGCGGTTGATCGTCGTACATGGTGCGGGCCTCTCCTGAAGCGATGAATCCTTTTGGGTTGCCCCGGGCTTTGCCGGGATTTGCGCAAGGCCGCAATGGGGATTCGGCAAACTGGCTGAACTAGTGTTCAGCCGCCGCCTCATGCCACGCATTTCCCAATCCGGCGATCTGTCCTATGGCGGCGCCATGATCATGGCAAACTGGCACATCCTGGCATCCGCAAGTCTCGCAACCATGGTGGCGGTTTGGGGCCCGTCGGGGGCGGCGTGGGCTGCAGATGCAGGCCAGCCGCCAGAAATAGTCGTTACCGGCAAGGGCCTGTCTGACTCCCCGGCAACGCCTGCCTATGGGGTGCAGGAAATCACCCGTGAACGGCTCGGCTCCAACGCTTCGGGCCGGATCGAGGACGTGCTGTCTTCGGCGGCGGGCTTCCAGCAATTCCGGCGCTCCGACAGCCGTTCGTCGAACCCCTCGGCGCAAGGGGTGACGCTGCGGGCATTGGGCGGCAATGCCACCAGCCGCACGCTGGTTTTGCTAGACGGTGTGCCGATGGCAGATCCGATGTTCGGCTACATTCCCTTTTCGGCCATAGCGCCCGAGCGACTGGCATCGGTGCGCGTGACGCGCGGCGGCGGGGCAGGGGCGTTCGGCGCAGGCTCGGTTGCGGGCACTATCGAGCTGACCAGCGCCGACGCGCGCACATTGGGCCTGCTCTCGGGCGCGGCGCTGGCGGATGACCGGGGCGAGACCGAAGTTTCGGGTACAATCGCGCCCCGCCTTGGCCAGGGCTTCGCCGAGGTCTCGGCCCGCTGGGACCGGGGGCAGGGCTTCTGGATGACACCTGCAGCACAGCGCGTGCCTGCCAGTGTCCGGGCGCGCTATGAAAGCTGGTCAACCAGCGCCCGGCTGGCTCAACCGCTGGGCGAAGATATCGAAGTGCAACTGCGCGGCCTCGCCTTCAAGGACAAGCGAACCTTGCGTTTTGCCGGCGGCGATACCGGCTCCGAGGGACAGGACGGCAGCTTGCGGCTGGTCGGACGCGGGCCCTGGCAATTCGACGCGCTGGCCTATGTCCAGAAGCGCGATTTCTCAAACGTGGTCATCAGCTCGACCAGCTTCAAAAAGACGCTCGACCAGCGTCGCACGCCCTCAACAGGAATCGGCGGCAAACTGGAGCTGCGGCCCCCGGTCGGGGATGCGCATGTGCTGCGGCTGGGCGCCGACTTGCGAATCGCCAAAGGACATCTTGAGGAAGACGCCTATTCCGCCGTCACCGGCCTCGTCACTTCGCGCCGGCAGGCGGGCGGCAATAACAGCGATCTGGGACTGTTCGTCGAGGATGACTGGACACTGGGCGCGCTGGTGCTGACCGGCGGTTTCAGGGCTGACCACTGGACCGTGCGCGGCGGTTTCTTCCACGAAGAGAGCGCCGCCGGCGTAGTCACCACAGACAGCAATTTCGCCGACCGGAAGGGCTGGGACACCAGCCTGCGCGGCGGGGCAGTGTGGCATGCGGCAAATGGCTGGTCGCTTCGGGCATCAGCCTACAGTGGGCTGAGGCTGCCGACGCTCAACGAGCTCTACCGGCCCTTCGTAGTCTTCCCGGTCACCACCCGCGCCAATGCCGCGCTGGCCAATGAGAAGCTGATCGGCTTTGAAGGCGGGATCGATTTTGCCCCCAGCGACAGCATCAAAATTTCGCTCACCGCGTTCGACAACAAGGTGAAGGAGGCCATTGCCAATGTCACCATCGCCACCAACCTGCGCGAGCGGCGCAATGTCGATGCCGTCCATGCGCAGGGCTTTGAGCTTTCGGCGGGACTCCTTTTTGGCCATTTCGGTATGGATGGCTCGCTCGCGCTGACAAAGGCCAGGGTCGAAGCAAGCGGCATTTCCGCAGCGCTCGATGGCAAGCGCCCGGCACAGACTCCCAAATTCGCGGCCAGTGCCACGCTGTCATGGCACCCGCGCGAGCACTGGCTGCTGGCAGCAACGCTGCGCCACATCGGCCCGCAGTTCGAGGACGACCTCGAGACCGATCGGCTGCCCGCCGCCACCACACTGGACCTCTATGCCGAAGTGCCGTTGGCGGGGCCATTCCGCCTCGTGCTCAGGGCCGAGAATCTGACCGACACCGATATGGTCACCCGTAACCAGGCCGGATCGCTCGATCTTGGCACCCCGCGCACGCTGTGGGCTGGAGTGAAAGTCAGGCTTGGCAATTAGGGCGCGAACCGCGAAGACAGACACATCGAAGGGAGGTTTGCCCATGCACCGCAATATCGAATGCAGCGACGCCGAATGGCAGGCCCGGCTCGATCTTGCCGCCTGCTACCGCATCTTTGAGCATCTCGGCTGGTCGGAATGGATCTACAACCATATCTCGCTGCGCGTGCCGGGCGAACAGGGCGCCTTCCTGATCAATCCCTTTGGCCTGCTCTATTCCGAAGTCTGCGCTTCCAATCTGGTCAAGATTGATGTCGACGGGCACACGCTCGATGGCAGCCCATATCCGGTCAACCGCGCCGGTTTCGTCCAACACAGCTATTTTCACCGGCACCTCGAATGGGCCCACGCGATCTGCCACGTCCACACCACTGCGACCATGGCAGTATGCAGCGTCGAGGGCGGGTTGCAGCCGACGAACTTCTATGCCGCGAGCTTTGCCGGGCAAATGGGCTATCATGATTTTGAAGGCGTTACGGTTCGCCCCGAGGAAGGCGAACGACTGCTCGCCAATCTGGCTGGCAAGCGCGTGCTGATGCTGCGCAATCATGGCCCGGTGGTCATGGGCGAGACTCTGGCCGAGATGCTCCATCTGCAATGGGCGCTGCAGCGCGCCTGCGAGATTCAACTGGCGACGCATGCCATGGGCAAGCCAATCATGGTGCCGGAAGACGTGATCGCCGTGCATCAACGCGATCTGGCGATGGCCAGCCCGCCGGGCGGCGTGGGCGCGGCCGGGTTCGAGGCCTGGAAGCGCCAGATCGATATCATCGACCGTAGCTGGAGGGATTAGGATTGAAGCTATGGCAAGCCTGACCGTCAACATGCACCCGCTGCAGTTCAGCATGGATCCGCAAACCCCGCTGCTGTGGGCGCTGCGCGATGCCGCCAATCTGACCGGCACCAAATATGGCTGCGGGGTCGGCGATTGCGGCGCCTGCATGGTGCTGATCGACGGTGAGGCGCAGCGCAGCTGCATGTTATCGCTGGCCGAGGCCGAGGGACGCAATGTCATTACCATCGAGGGGCTGTCGCGCGACCGCTCACATCCTGTGCAACAGGCGCTCGTGGCCGAACAGGCGATCCAGTGCGGTTTTTGCACGCCCGGGATCGCGATCAGCGCCGCCGCGCTGCTGGCCCGCAATGCCGATCCCAGCGAGGCCGAGATCAAGGAAGCGGTACCAAACCTGTGCCGCTGCGGCGTCTATCCGCGGCTGGTGCGCGCCATCCAACGCGCAGGACGGGCAATGCGCGATCTGGAGATTATCGATGGGGCGCCGGCACCCGGGATCAGTCCAGACGAAGCCGCGCGGGCCGTGCCTGCGATAAACGCGCCTTAGCGCTGGAACAGCACCGAAACCTGCGGCAGGACCGAAGGTGCCGACAGCTGCGGTGCATGATCGAACTGCTCGTCAAGCTGCACCTGCGCGGCATCGCCGCCGAACAGCACATAGTTTGCCATCAGCAGAATCGAAAACGCCGAAGAGATCGCCAGTCTGTCGCTCATCACGGTTCCCGCAAGTCCTTACCTGGGTGAATATAAGCATTGTTATCGCTTATTGCAATGCAGCATCTAGCAGCAGTCGATTAATCTTCGATGAAGCGCGGGCCGGGCCACCTGCGCCCTTGCGCTGGGCGCTGCGCAGCGCCTATTCCGGGCGCGATGAGCAAGGCACGCAGAACAAACGACTGGGGCTTTCCCCGCTGGCGCGGTTATGGCAGCGGCAGCGAGGCGGCACAGGTTCGTCTGTGCGACAGGCAGGGCTGCGGCGAGCGCGGCGATTGCCCGGCACCCAAATCGCCCAACAGCCCCGAACGCTGGATGTTCTGCCAGGCCCATGCGGCTGAATACAATTCCGGCTGGGACTATTTCGCCGGCCTCACCGCCGAGGAAGCGGCCGCGCGCGAAAGCGACGAGACGCGCGACAATTCCGGCTACCGCGAATCCGCCCACTATGGCTGGGCAGGCTCGGGCGACGGCAGCCGGAGCCGCGATGAAATGCGCGCGCTGGAATTGCTTGAGCTGGAGGCGGACGCCGATTTCGAAGCAGTGAAAAAGGCCTGGCGCAACAAGGCCAAGCTGGTCCACCCGGATGTCCGCCCCGGCGACGCCGATGCCGCCAAGGCCTTCCAGGCGCTGCAACTGGCCTATGAAGTGCTGCGGGCTGCCGAAGAGCGACGCAGCTGGGGCGGCTAGGGCGGCTAGGGCGCTATTCCAGCTCGTCGCGCCGTTCCAGCCCAAGGTTGATCCGAACCGCCAGTACCAGCGCAGCGACCGAAGTCACTTATCAAGCTCATGCAGGCCCCAGGTTTCCTGCAACGCGAAGCGCTACTTCGGCGCGATCACCATCAGCATCTGACGGCCTTCCATGCGCGGCCAGGCTTCGACCTTGGCAACCTCCACAACATCGTCCTGCACCCGCCGCAGCAGATCCATGCCCAGTTGCTGGTGGGCCATTTCGCGGCCACGGAAGCGAAGGGTCACCTTGACTTTGTCGCCCTCGCCGATGAACTTGGTCACCGAGCGCATCTTGGTGTCATAGTCGTGGTCGTCGATGTTGGGACGCATCTTGATCTCCTTGATCTCCTGCGTCTTCTGGGTCTTGCGGGCGAGATTGGCCTTCTTTTGCGCCTCGTATCGGAACTTGCCGACATCCAGGAACTTGCAGACCGGCGGATCGGCGTTCGGGGATACTTCGACGAGATCAAGGCCGACGCTGGCCGCCTGTTCGATCGCCTCATTGGTGTACATGACGCCGATATTTTCGCCGTTCTCGTCGATCACGCGGACCTTGTCGACGGCGATCATCTGATTGAAGCGTGGCCCGCTCTTGACGGGGGGCGCCATCGAGCGCCGGGGTGGGGGTGCTATAGTGTCTGCTCCTGATGCATTTTGCTTGTGCGCGCGTCCTTAGAGCGAATCACGAGGGCTTGGAAAGCGGGAAATATTATCCTGCGGCGCGCCACAAGGGATATTCCACAATCCTGCCCTGCGCCGTAGCCAGTGCGTCGATCGTCGAGGCGGGCTGCATGGCGCTGAGAATCTCCGGCGAGGCTGCGTCCATCCCGCCGGTCAGCGCGCCGAATGCAGGCAGAATCAGCCGCTGCTCGCTGCGCACCGCGCATGGCCGGACGATCCGCCGCCCGCGCGCCGAAATGGCGAGCCGCGGGTGAAAATGGCCGGAAAGCTCGGGGCGGGTTTCACTGGCCAAAGCGTGATGGCGCAGCAGCAGGCCTCCGATTTCCGCCTCTTCGAGCGCTATTCCGGCAGCCGCCCCATCCCCACCATCGTGATTGCCCGCGATCCACACCCAGTCGAGCGCGCGGGTCAGCGCCGCCAGCATTCCCACTGCATGCGGCTCCAGTCGGTCCGACCCAAGGCCATCGTGAAAATTGTCGCCGAGGCAAAATACCCGCCTTGCCCCGGTCTCGCGCACCGCGAGGGCCAGACGCTCCAGCGTCTCGCGGCTGTCATAAGGTGGCAGCATCTGGCCGCGCCCTGCAAAGTAGCTCGCCTTTTCGAGATGCAGATCTGCCACCAGCAGCGCCGCCTCGCGCGGCCAATAGAGCGCGCGACCTTGCACCAGCCGCAGTTCCTGCCCGCAGAATTGAAATGCCGGATCGAACGAAACGGGAACCATGGCTTTCCCTTGCCCCAGACCGATTCGCTTGGCAAGGGGCGCAAATGACCGACTGGACCCCCTATACCGCCCGAGCCAGCCAATGGTTCGGTGCCTTGCGTGATCGCATCTGTGCCGCCTACGAAGAAATCGAGCGCGAGGCCGGAAGTGATGCCACATTCGAATATACCCCCTGGCAGCGTGAAGCCGTTGAAGGCGGCGCTGCAGGCGAGACGGGAGGCGGCACGCGCGGCCTGATCAAGGGCAAGGTGTTCGAAAAGGCCGGGGTCAACATCTCAACCGTTCATGGCGCGCTGTCGAAGGATTTTGCCGCCAGCATCAACGGCGCCTCCGCAGAGTCCCCCGCCTTTTCAGCCACCGGGATCAGCCTGGTCGCGCATATGGCCAACCCGCATGTGCCGGCGGTTCACATGAACCTGCGCTTCCTGACCACCACCAAGGCCTGGTTCGGCGGTGGCGCGGACCTCAATCCGCCCTTGCCCTACCCGGAAGACACCGCAGATTTCCATGCCGCGTTACAAGCGGCCTGCGACGCGCACGGCGCTGACTATTACGCGCGCTACAAGAAGTGGGCGGATGACTATTTCTACATCCCGCATCGCCAATGCCATCGTGGCGTCGGCGGCATCTTTTACGATCATCTGGAATGCGTAGATGAGGCCGCCTGGGAGGCGAATTTCGCCTTTACTCAGGCCGTCGGCGAGGCCTTCCTCGCGACTTTCCCCAAGCTGGTTCGGCGGCGGATGGGAACCGAGTTCACTGGCGAAGAAAAGCTGCGCCAGCTCGGATGGCGCGGGCGCTATGCGGAATTCAACCTGGTCTACGATCGCGGCACGGCCTTTGGTCTCAAAACCGGCGGCAATATCGACGCCATCCTGATGAGCCTGCCGCCCGAAGCGGTGTGGAGCTGAATTCAGTCTACCGGCGCGGGGCGCGCGCTGCCTCGAACTGCTGGAGCATCCGCCAGATCCCACTGTCAATCGCGCGCGCGGCATCGCCAGTCTGCTTTTCAACCGCCTCGTGCAATTCGACCAGCAAGCTGCGCAGCATGGCATTGTCCGCATCGAGTTCGCTGAGCCTGTAGCCCGAAGCATCGGCCCTGGCCGTTGCTTGAAGTTTCCGTGCGAGGGCATGATCGTCAACCTTCTGCGCCGCGTCGCCAAACATCGCGCGCAGGGCGTCGTTTTCGGCAATGCGGATGGCGGCGGCATCGTCGATGCCATTGGTGGTGATGGTCAACACGAGCCCGGCCAGCCGGGCATCTTCAATTGCAAAGCTGTCGGTCAGCGAGGGGATAATGCCGTTCTGCAACGCGCCGAGGACACCGCGCAAGCATGTTTCGGGTGAAAGGCTCATGCCATGGCTCCCCGCGCTTCCATCATCCGAAGGATTTCATTGCGGTGAATGTGTCCGGCATTCACTGCAGACATGACCAGAACCATTTCGCTGGCCCGGCCCTCGGCAAAGCTTTTCGCCGCAGTCAGCCACAGCACGCTCGCCTTGAGCGCAGTGAACAACCGCCACCAATCGAGCGCCTGAGGGTCAACCACCATACCACTTGCCGCCGACCAGATTGCCAGCCCTTCCTCCAGCGCCATGTGCCGGGTCATTGGCCACATCGGATCGATGGCCCAGGCCACGTCTTCCAGCGGATCTCCGATATGGGCCATTTCCCAATCGAGGATCGCGCTGATTCTTCCATCTTCGGGCGTGAACAGGAAGTTGCCGGGGCGATAGTCGCCGTGGACCACGACAGCTTTGGCCGCTTCCGGCGGCGGATTGCGGCGCAGATGCCGCAGCGCGCCGCGCACCACAGGCTCGGGTACAAGCTCGTTCTCGTCGAGCTTGCCCTGCCAATAGTCCAGCTCGCGGGCCCAGTAGCCACCTGTCCCTTCTCCATTGCGCAGCGATTGCAGACCCAGCGACCGGTGATCGAGCGCGGCCAATGTGCCCAAATGGTGCCAGAATTGCCGCGCGACCTTGTCACCATGCCCTTCGTAGGGATCGCCCGGCATATAGAAATGCCCGGGCTTGCCCGGGGCCATGCCCATGATGAAGAACGGCCGCTCCAGCCATTTTCCGTCCATTTCGAGGAAGTGCGCGGTGGGCAGCGGCAGGCCGCTGCCAGCGAGTGCGCGATAGACCTTGTATTCAAGATCGCGCTCGGCATCGACCAGCCCGGCCTTGGGCTCGCGGCGCAGGATCATTTGGCGATCAATCTGCTCACCGCCCTCGTTCCAGCTGGCGCCGAAACGGAACATTTCCTGGCTGGCGCCGCCGGGAATCCGGACGAGATCGGTCACGGCAATCTGGACGGCATTCGGCATGCGGTGCGCCAGATAGGCCGCGACCAGCGCCGCCACTGTGCCTGATTCCGCTTCGCTCATGGCACGTCGAACATGCTCGTGAAGCCGCTGGGCTCGTGACGCCCCATGACGATGGACTCAAAGCTGCCATGCCCGGCGAGCACCGTGCCATCGGGCAAAGTCATGCGTAACGGCGAGAAGGCCTGCATGTGCTGGTAGGGGGCTTCGTGCTTCACCACCGCGCTGGTCTGGATTTCGTCATAGCCCAGCGCCAGCGGCCCCTTGTTAAGCCCATGCGTCCAATCGGGGTTCATATAGCCGAGGCCGGTCATGAAGAAGCGCGCTCCTGCGCCGACATCGACTTGGTAAGCCCCGCCGTTCTCGTCGCGCGCCGTCACCTCGCCGCCACAAGGGAAGCGGGTGCCCGGCATGAATTCGACTTGCAGCCGGGCATCGTGCAAATGCTCGATGGAGCCATCGTCATGCGCCACGATCATCGCCACATTCCAAGGCCGCCCCGCCCCATCCTCGTTGATGTAGAAATGGACCACGCGGTCAGCAAAATGGGCAGGCAGCCAATACCACCAGACCTGGAATTCCTGCGAGGTGGCGGGAGGCTGCGGATCGCGCATGCCGACTTGCCGTATCCCCCACGAACGGTCGCGCGTGCCCGGCGTGGTCGTCTCGTCCAGGGTGATTTCATGGCCGCCCGCGCGCAGCCAGCCTGACCATCTGCCGAGCTGGGTCATCCGTGTCACATCCTGCACGATGCGCGGGCCATTGCGCCGGACCGTGCGCGGTTCCTCGATGGGGAAATGGCGTCCGGTGATGGTCAGATCGGCGCTGATGCCGTGCTCGTTGTCCTCGACCACTACGCGCAGCTTTTGCAGGGGCTCGGTCACTTCGACCCGGATCGGTCCGACCTGGGTATCCATCCGTTCCATCTCGAGATGGCGCGAGGCGTGGAGGTTGTATTGCCTGTCGCCGATGCGCACCGAAAAGGCCGCGTCGATGATGTTGAGATGCGGATAGACGCCGAGCGCGGCACCGAAAAACACTTCGCCGTCGGTGGTGTAGCCGTTGAAGAAATAGCGATCATAGAAGTTGCGATCGGTGCCCGAAAAGGCAATCGGATCGGGGGTTTGATGGATCGGATATTCGTCACCTTTGGTCAGCATGCCGCCTTCACTCCATCGTGGCCCAGGGCAGGCTATAGAATGCACCACGCAAGGTGCAATCTCAATGTGAGCCGGTCACCGCAGGAGCTGCAATCGATTGCAAGGCAATGCCGCTCCGGTCAGCGTTGCTTTTTGGCTGTGGTCGCGGTGAAATCGGGGTCCTTGTTCGCCACCCAATCGACAAATTTGCGCACCGCAGGATTATCCAGCAGTCCCGCGACATCCATCCCGTGGCGCTGCAGTTCCGAATTGGTGAAGTTGGCAATCAGCGTCTGCTGGCAAATCGGATGCATGGGCACCACGTCGCGCCCGCCCCGGCTCTTGGGCACGGGATGGTGCCACACAATGGTCTTGCCGGTCGGCCGGCCGCACAGCCAGCAGACTACCACTGCCACCGGCGCTTCTTCCTCGCGCTGCAAGTCTCCGTAGGGATCGCGCTTCGAATGCTTGCGGGACATGCTCTTACCTGGGTTATCCGGAACCGGGCGGACTGGCGAGGCGGGAGGGATTGACCTGCGCTGCGCTCGCCCTCGCGTCACTAGGGCTCGAACAAGGGTTCGTCCACCACTTCCACCTCGCCACAAACCCAAACGGCCCGCAAGTCGCGAGCTGCTTTGGCTTGTGGCGGAAAGTGACTCGTGTTCGAATAGGCAGCCGAGGCTAGCGGAAGTCCGTCCTTGTTTCGTTTTCCTATCGCGGAATCGGCGGCAAATGAGTCGGCAACTTTACCCCCTTGTTCTCGCGGTCTAGCCCAACCGCATAACGGCTAAGATGCCGACGGAAAGCAAAATGCCACAGCCAATAGTGCGCTACGAAGTCGTTCCGGTGACGGACCTCGCGGCGATATTCCGTCAGCTGGGAATGATGTGGGTCTGGCCAAACGTCTGGCAGGCGGCTTTCCGCGAAGAGGAAGTCAGTGAAGTTGGCGACTACATGAACTGCGAGATTGGGCGGGGATCGATCCTCGTTAAGCGCAGCATACTCCGCTTTTCTCAGGGTCTTTTGCAACTTCTGCCCGCACCGTGCCTGCCCCTCGAGGCTTGGCTCAGGCAATCCTTTTCAGTGAGAAGCGAATGAACGATATCCCCTCCCATATCCCGCCAGAAATGGTGCGCGACTTTGATTTCGATGCCTTTTGCCGTGAGGGCGACGATCCTTTCCTCGCTGCCTCCCGTATGCTGAATGGGCCGCCGATGGTGTATGGCTCCAGCGTATTCTTCGGCAGGCCTGCCTGGATCCCGACACGGCATGCTCTGATGGAGGAGGCATTCCTTCACCCGGAAATCTTCTCTAGCCGCCGGGCGAGTGGTTCTTCGGCTACACCACAGGGCTCGTCACTTATCTCGCGAGCGACGCTTGCTGTTCGAACCGCAGGATGTCGTCGCTGATATTGGCTTCGATCCAGGCGCGCACCTTGCCGTCCTTGACCGGATCCTGTGCCAGCCCTGCCGGTGCTGCGCCGCTCATTGCTCCTCCTCCCACAGTCCGTCTGCTTTCAGTGCCTGACGCACCGCTTCGAGCGCGCGTAGATTGCCTTCGACGCCCTTGACTTCCTGCCCTGCGACATTGGTGCAGAACTGGGTGGCGCCGAGCGCGATCCATTTGCGGGCATGGGCGGCCAGATCGCCGTGCATCATCGGGAGCAGCAGCGCTTCGATACCGAAGCCCTGAGGATCGCGGCCGACTTCGCGGCAATGTTGTCGGAATTTGCCAACGATTTCAGCGCCGGTATCGTCCGGATCGAATGTCGGCATCCAGCCGTCGGCCTTTTCGGCGATGCGGCGGATCACCCGGTCGACATGGGCCCAGCCCTTGTAGGGATGGACGCCGCCACCGCCGAGCCAGAGCGGGATCGGCTGCTGGAGGGGAAGCGGCCAAAGCCCAGCATCGGGAACGGAGTGAAACGCGCCGGAAAAGCTGACTGCGCGCTCGCTCCAGAGCCTTCGCAACAGATCGATCTGTTCGTCGAAAAGGGTAGCAGCCTAACAATTCATAGACATAAATCAGCGACAGACTAGGCAAACTGCTCGTTGGCGTCAGCAACCACAAAGGCCCTCCCAGAATCATCACGCGCAAGGGCAAAGCGGGACTGGGTTTGGCGTGGTTCGTGCCAAATTCCCTTCCCAAAGCGACCCAGCGAGGACCCAAACTCACACCCAGCCGGAAGGCCTTTCCGCAGGAAGCGCCCGGATTACCTTGTGGAAGTACCTTTAGGAAGGTGGTGCCGCTTAGGTGACTCGAACACCTGACCCCATCATTACGAATGATGTGCTCTACCGGCTGAGCTAAAGCGGCTAACCTTGGGAGCAGGCCCCCGGGCAGGGCGCGCGTTTAACCGGGTGGGGCGGCTGGCGCAAGGGGGCGTTCGTCACAAAGGTTTGCGTGGGTCACAAGGATGGGGCAATCCTGTGCCACAGGCACATCGGGGAGAGGCAAAATGGCCAAGGGTGAAGACCAACCGCAAGTCCGCTATGAGCAGCCAACTTCCAAAGTGGCGCGGATCGTGCTCGACCGTCCGGACAAGCGCAATGCGCAAGGCCGGGTGATGACCTATCAGCTCGACGCCGCGATGCAGCGCGCCTGCCAGGACGATTCAGTCAGTGTCATCATCATCGCCGCTTCGGGCGACCACTTTTCCGCCGGGCACGATCTGTCGATGAGCGAGACCGGCCATCCGCCGCAAGATTCGCGCGTCACCATGTGGGGCCAGTATGACGCGCCGGGCTGGGAGGGCATCTATACCCGCGAGCGCGAGGGCTATCTCGAGATTACCGAGCGCTGGCGTAATGCCCCCAAGCCGGTGATCGCCGAAGTGCAGGGCAGCGTGATCTCGGGCGGGCTGATGCTGATG
>Ga0114974_10000523_pt1 | contig 32262 bp, 32 predicted proteins | sample S_130206_EF_Meta_FD_87318 | JGI IMG/M metagenome (GOLD analysis project Ga0114974, IMG submission 87318) | Freshwater microbial communities from Lake Simoncouche, Canada to study carbon cycling - S_130206_EF_MetaG | ecosystem: Environmental > Aquatic > Freshwater > Lake | place: Lake... | reverse complement strand
CTATGCTCCATCGCAGTCTTGCCAACTGCATCGCCATCGTCGGCAGCCGCAATCCGACCGCGCAGGGGGCTTCCAACGCACGCCTGTTTGCGCGCCAGCTCAGCCAAACCGGCATGACGGTGGTGTCGGGTATGGCGCTGGGCATCGACGGCTGCGCGCACGAAGGGGCGCTCGACGGCGTCGGCTCCGATTCGCAGCGCCTGGCGACGATCGCAGTGGTCGCAACCGGCCTGGACCGTGTCTATCCCAAAGGCCATCTCGATTTGGCGCGACGCATCGCCCAAAACGGCATGGTCCTGAGCGAGTTCGCCATCGGGACGCCCCCGCTGGCGGCCAACTTTCCCCAGCGCAATCGGATCATCGCAGGGCTGGCGCGTGGCACCCTGGTGGTCGAGGCCGCATTGCGCTCGGGATCGCTGATCACCGCCCGCATCGCCGCAGAGCAGGGCAAGGAGGTATTCGCTATTCCCGGGTCGATCCATTCGCCGCAGGCGCGCGGCTGCCATGCGCTGATCAAGCAGGGCGCCAAGCTGGTCGAGTCGGCCCAGGACCTACTGGAAGAACTGGGCGGCGGCGATGCACCGCGGGCGCAGCTCCCGCCAGACGCGTTCGTCGAGCCGCTCGCCGGTGCTGCGCAGACGGAAGGCGACGATGCGCTGCTCCATGCGCTGGGATTTGACCCGGTAGGGCTCGACGCACTGCAGGCCCGATGCGCCATCGCCACCCCGAGCCTGCAAGCGAAATTGATGGAACTGGAACTGCAGGGCCGGGTCGCGCGGCTCGCAGGCGGGCTGTTTCAGCGCACGGTCAGGGCCTGAAGGTCCGCGCGGGGAAGCCCGCTGGCAGCGATGCCGATGTGCGCTATATTGGCGCCATGTTCGAAGTTCTGGTGTTCGTTTACGAAAACTACTGGGGCGGCGACGCCTGCCCGCAGCGGGAGCATTTGCAGCGCAAACTGAGCGCCGTCGGATTCGAGGCGGAGGAGATCAGCGAGGCGCTGAACTGGCTCGGCGGCCTGAGTCTGGCAACCCGCGACACGCTGCGTGCGGCCGGCGGCGGGGCGGCAGCGTCCAAAATCGAAGCGGCGCAGGACGCATCGCCGAACAGCATGCGCGTCTATTCGATCGCAGAGCAGGACCGACTGGGGCCGGAGTGCCTGGGTTTCATCAGCTTTCTGGAGTCCTCAGGCGTCCTGCCGGCGACGATGCGTGAAATTGTGCTGGACCGGGCGATGGCCTCCAGCGCCGACACCCTGTGCCTGGAAGACCTCAAGATCATTGTCCTGATGGTCTACTGGAGTTTCGGTCAGGAACCCGACGCGCTGGTGCTTGACGAACTGTGCGATGACGCGAGCGACCGCATCGCCCACTAACGCATAAGCGCCGCCGATTCAGACGCTGGCGCCGGCGTTCGGGTCGTTGGGATCCAGCCCCTTTTGGGGTGCGCTCTTGACCATGTCTTCGCGCTTGATGCCCAGCCACATGGCAATAGCAGCACCCACAAACACCGACGAATAGATTCCGAAACAAATGCCGATGGTGAGCGCCAATGCGAAATAGTGCAGCGTCGGCCCGCCAAACAGCAGCATCGACAGCACCATGATCTGGGTCGAGCCATGGGTAATGATCGTGCGGCTGATCGTCGACGTAATCGCGTTGTCGATGATCTCCACCGTGCTCATCTTGCGATAGCGGCGGAAATTTTCGCGGATCCGGTCAAATATAACCACCGATTCGTTGACCGAATAGCCAAGCACCGCCAGTACGGCAGCCAGCACCGGAAGCGAAAATTCCCACTGGAAAAAGGCGAAAAATCCCAGGATGATGATGACGTCGTGGAGGTTGGCGACGATCGCGGCGACTGCGAACTTCCACTCGAAACGAACCGCCAAGTACAGCATGATGCCAACCACGACCATCGCCAGCGCCTTCAGCCCGTCGACCACCAGTTCTTCCCCAACCTGCGGACCGACAAACTCCTGGCGCCGCAGGCTGGCTTGGGCGTCGTCCTTCTTGAGCGCGGCAAAAGCGGTTTCGCTCTGCTGTGCCGAACTGACCCCTTTTTGCGCTGGCAGCCGGATCATCACTTCGCGCGCGGTACCAAAACTCTGCACCTGCACGTCGGTGTAACCCAGGCCCGCGACAACACCACGCACCCTGGCCAGATCGGCAGGCTGCGCGTAACCAACCTCCATCACCGTGCCACCGGTGAATTCGACCGACAGGTGCAGCCCCCGGCTCACGAGGAAGAACACTGCCAGCAAGAAGGTCACCAGCGACACCACGTTCAGCACCAGCGCATGGCGCATGAACGGTATGTCGCGCCGGATCTTGAAAAATTCCATGCCTATTTCTCCTGCGTGGCGTTGACCACCATGGCACCATCGCCATCGGGTCGCCAGACCGTTCCGATGGACACGCCCTTGAGCTTTTTCATCCGGCCGTACCAGAAATTCACCAACCCGCGCGAGAAGAAAACCGCCGAGAACATGCTGGTCAGGATGCCGATGCAGTGCACGACCGCGAAGCCGCGCACCGGCCCCGAGCCGAATATCAGCAGCGCCAGGCCGGCGATCAGCGTCGTCACATTGGAGTCCAGAATCGTTCCCCAGGCGCGCTCGTAACCGCTGTTGATAGCCGCCTGCGGCGACGCGCCGTTGCGAAGTTCCTCGCGCACGCGCTCGTTGATCAGCACATTGGAGTCAATCGCCATTCCGAGCGCCAGCGCCATCGCCGCCATTCCCGGCAGCGTCAGCGTGGCCTGCAGCATCGACAGCACCGCCACCAGCAAAAGCAGATTGACGCCCAGCGCGACGCTGGAAAAAAGTCCAAACATCGCGTAGTAGACGCACATGAAAGCCACTATGACCAAGAAGCCCCAGGTCACGCTGTCAAAACCCTTGGCGATGTTCTCGGCGCCCAGACTCGGGCCGATGGTGCGCTCCTCGATGATCTCCATCGGCGCCGCCAGCGAACCGGCGCGCAGCAGCAGCGCCGTGTCGTTGGCCTCGGTGGTCGTCATGCGCCCGGAGATCTGCACCCGCCCCCCGCCAATTTCGCTGCGAATCACGGGCGCGGTGACAACCTCGCCCTTGCCTTTTTCAAACAGCAAAATCGCCATGCGCTTGCCGATGTTCTCGCGCGTCACATCGCGGAATATGCGCGAGCCCTTGGCGTCGAGCGACAGGTGGACTGCCGCCTCCTGGGTCTGGTTGTCAAAACCCGGCTGGGCGTCGGTCAGGTTCTCTCCGGTCAGGATGACCTGCTTTTTGACGATCAGCGGCTGGCCGTTGCGCTCGAGGTAGCGTTCGGCGCCAAACGGCACGGGGCCATTGCCCGCTTCGGCGGCGCGCGCCTCGGCGCTTTCGTCGAGCATGCGCACTTCGAGTGTCGCCGTGCGCCCAAGTATGTCCTTGGCCTTGGCGGTGTCCTGCACGCCCGGCAACTGGACCACGATGCGGTCCTGCCCCTGCTGCTGTATGACCGGCTCGGCGACGCCCAGCTCGTTGATACGGTTGTGCAGCGTGACCATGTTTTGCTTGAGCGCCTGGTCCTGAATGCTCCGCGCCGACAGCGGCTTAATGCTCGCAGTCAGCCTGGTTTCGGCACCATCAACCGATTCGACCGTCTGCAGTTCGGCAAACTGTTCGGCGATCACGCGCTTGGCGGCGTCGAGCGACTGCGCATCGCGCAGCCGGATGTCGATGGTTTGGCCGCTACGGCTGATGCCGCCGTGGCGGACGTTCTTTTCGCGCAGCGCGGTGCGCAGGTCACCCGCCAGCGACTCGGCCTTCTTGGTCAGCGCCGCCTGCATATCGACCTGCAGCATAAAGTGAACCCCGCCGCGCAGATCCAGGCCAAGGTACATCGGCGCAGCGCCGAGTTTGGACAACCAGGCGGGTGATCGCGACAGCAGGTTCAGTGCGACCACATAAGGCGGGTCGGTGGGGTCCGGAACCAATTCCTTTTGAATCGCGTCCTTGGCCTTGAGTTGATTCTCGGTCGTGTCGAAACGCGCCTTGATCGAGTTGCCTTCAAATGCGAGCGCTGCCGCCGAAATGCCCGCCGCCTTGAGCGCTTCCTCGACCCGGGCCCGGGTGGCGGCGTCGACCTTGGCGCTCGACTTGGCAGAAGAAATCTGCACTGCCGGCGCTTCGCCAAAAAAATTCGGGAGCGTGTAAAAGGCCCCCACCATCAGCGCGATCAGGATGATCGCGTACTTCCACACCGGGTAGCGGTTCATGTCTGCCGTTCTGTCTGGCTAGGGGTTTGGGTCAGGCCGCAGGTTCACTTGATCGAGCCCCTGGGCAGCACCTGCACGACCGCGCTGCGCTGCACCTGTACCTCGACGCCATTGGCAACTTCCAAGCCGAGATAGCTGTCACCCAACTTCGACACCTTGCCCAGCAAGCCGCCGGCTGTAGCGACCTCGTCGCCCTTGGCCAGCGCATCGATCATGCTGCGATGTTCCTTCTGCTTTTTCATCTGCGGCCGGATCATGACAAAATAAAGCACGACAAACATCAGCACCAGCGGCAGCATGCTCATCAGCGATGACTGCATGTCGCTGCCGCCGAGGGCGGGAGCGGTCTGGGCAAAGGCGGAAGAAATGAACACGGCAGACTCCATAAGGGACGGTTGGATGGATCCGCGCACGACGCCCGATGGCCGGCGCGCGGTTAACCGTGCATTGTATGCGGCGGCCATCGCCGAGGCCCTCCCCGGGACCTGAGCGATGCACGACCATCCGCACGGGGACTACTCGCAGCTGAGCGAAATGGAGCTGCGCGTACGGGCCCTGGAAACCCTGCTGACACAAAAGGGCTATGTGGACCCGGGCGCGCTGGACCGGATCGTCCAGACCTACGAAACCGGGATCGGCCCGCGCAACGGCGCGGCGGTGGTCGCCCGAGCCTGGGTTGACGCCGGCTTCCGGCAGTGGCTGCTGCGCGACGCCACTGCAGCCATAGCGTCGATGGGCTTCGGTGGACGCCAGGGCGAGCACATGGTCGCTGTCGCCAATACCGAGCAGGTCCACAACATGGTCGTCTGCACGCTGTGCAGTTGCTATCCCTGGCCGATCCTGGGACTACCGCCGGTCTGGTACAAGAGCGCGGCCTACCGATCCAAGGCGGTGATAGACCCCCGCGGCGTTTTGCGCGACTTTGGCATCGCACTGCCGAACTCGACCACCCTGCGCGTTTGGGACTCGACCGCCGAGGTGCGCTATGTCGTCATCCCCATGATGCCGGCGGACGCGCAAGGGCTGGACGAACAGGCGCTGGCGCACAGGGTGACACGCGACGCCATGATCGGCACCGGATTCGCGCTCACCGCCGAGCAGGCAGCCGCATGAACGGCGTGCACGACATGGGCGGACAGCAGGGTTTCGGCCCGGTGCTGCCGCAAGCCGACGAAGCGCTTTTCCACGCGCCGTGGGAAAAGCGCGCGCTGGCGCTGACGCTGGCCATGGGCGCCACCGGCCTATGGAATATCGACCTGAGCCGATCGGCGCGCGAGTCCTTGCCGGCCGGGTTTTACCTGGACGCCGGATACTACGCGGTCTGGCTGCGGGCGCTTGAGCTGCTGATGCGCGAGCGGGGCCTGGTCGAGGACGACGAGTTGGAAAGCGGCATCCTGCGTGTGCCGGGAAAGGCGTTGACGCGCACCCTGAAAGCAGGCGACGTGGACGCGGCTCTGGCCAAAGGCGCACCGACCGCAAGGCCGACGCAAGCGCCGGCCCGCTTCAAGGTGGGCGACAGGGTCCGCGCGCGAAACATGCATCCAAGCGGCCACACCCGGCTGCCGCGCTATGTGCGCGGCCATGTCGGCACGGTGCAACTGCTACACGGCAGCCATGTCTTTGCCGACGCCCACGCAAGCCGCCAAGACCCGCCCTTTGATGACTGTGCGCACTGGCTGTACACGGTGGTCTTCGACGCCACGACGCTTTGGGGGCCGCAGGCCGACGCCCGGTCGCAGGTCAGTGTGGACGCTTGGGAACCTTACCTGGAGTGGGCAGCATGACGCACCGGCTGACGCTGGCGCAGATCGCTGCGGCCTGCTCGACCGAGGGCGCCGTGCGTCTGCCACTACCCACTGCCGAACGGGAGCACGGCACTTTCGCCGAGCCCTGGCAGGCGCAGGCTTTCGCTATGACGCTGCTGCTGCACGAGCGCGGCGTCTTCACCTGGACGCAATGGGCCCGGGCGCTGGCGGCACAGATCCAGCGCGCGCAGGCGCAGGGCGACTGCGACGACGGTAGCCAGTACTACCGGCACTGGCTCGACACGCTCGAGCAGATGCTGATCGACCAAGGCTTGGCAAGTGCGCAGCAGATCCACGCACTCGAACACGCCTGGGAAGCCGCTGCAGCCAGAACGCCGCACGGCCAGCCGGTAACGCTATAGCGAGGCGCCGATCGCGGCGCCTGCGGGCGTCGGCGCGGCGCGCCACTGCGCCATGCGCTGCTGCCACTGCTGGCGCGCGGCAACCAGATTGCGCTCCTTCACATGGCCAAAGCCCTTGATTTGCTCCGGGATACGCGCTATTTCCAGCGCCGCCGCATGGTTGTGCGCGCCAAGCGTTGCCAGCAGTTCGTCGATGCTGTCCTTGTACTGCACGATCAACGCGCGTTCGCCCAGGCGTTCTGCGCTGCGGCCAAAGAAATCCAGCGCGGTTCCACGCAGGCCCTTCAATCGGGCCAGCAGCCTGAACCCGATTAGCATGGCCGGGCCGAACTTCTGCTTGAGCAGTTCGCCCTTTTCATTGCGCCTGGCCAGCAACGGCGGTGCGAGGTGGTAGTGCAGCTTGAAGTCGCCTTCGAACATGGCGCCCACGCGCTGCAAGAAGCCGCTGTCGGCGTGCAAGCGCGCCACCTCATACTCGTCCTTGTACGCCATCAGCTTAAACAGGTTGCGCGCCACCGTCTCTGCAAGCGTCGCCTTGCCAAGTGCCGCCTCGCGTTCGCGCACCCGGGCCACGAAGGCCTGATACGTGTCGGCATAGGCGGCGTTCTGGTATTGCACCAGGAATTCCACCCGCCGGCGAACGATGTCGTCGATCGACTCGCGCTTCTTGAACTGCAGCACCTGGGCCGGCGCCATGAATCGTTCAACCGACGGCCCGTCGTGCGCCGCACGACGGCCCCACTCGAAGGCCGCCAGGTTGTTGTCAACCGCCACTGCGTTAAGCGCGATCGCACGCAGCAGCGACTCACGGCGCAGTGGTATCCACCCTTTTTGCCAGGCGAAACCGAGCATCATCGGGTTGGTGTAGATGCTGTCACCCATCAGTTGGGTCGACGCCGCGTCGGCGTCGAACGCGCCGACTTGCGCCATTCCCACCGCCTCGCCGATAGCGATGGCACACGCCTCAGCCGGGTTCTGCCATCCCGGGTCCTTTACAAAGGCCGCGGTCGGCGTGCTGTGTGAATTGAGCGCAACATGGGTGCGGCCTTCGCGCATGCGCAGCAGGGTCTCCTTGCCGGCGGCAACGATCGGGTCGCAGCCGATCACCAGATCGGCCGCTGCCATCCCGACCCGTGTGGTCCGGATGTCCTGCTGGTCGGCACCGATCAATACATAGCTCCAGGTCGCCCCGCCCTTTTGTGCCAGCCCGCCGGCGTCCTGCGTGACGATGCCCTTGCCCTCGAGGTGCGCCGCCATTCCCAGCAACTGGCCGATCGTGATAACGCCGGTGCCGCCGACACCGGCGACCACGATCCCCCAGACGCCGCCGCTACCGGGCCACGTCGGCGGCGCTACCGGATCGGGCAGCGCATCGAGGGTAAATGGCGAGGGGCTCTTGTCGCGCAACTTCTTCTTCAGCTGACCGCCCTCTACCGTGACAAAGCTGGGGCAGAAGCCTTTCAGGCACGACATGTCCTTGTTGCAGCTGGACTGGTTGATCTGGCGTTTGCGGCCAAATTCGGTTTCGAGTGGCTCGACACTCAGGCAATTGGACTGCACGCCGCAGTCGCCGCAGCCCTCGCAGACTAGCTCGTTGATCACAACGCGCCGGGCCGGGTCCAGCAGCGTTCCGCGTTTGCGCCGGCGCCGCTTCTCGGTGGCGCAGGTCTGGTCGTAAATGATGACGGTGCAGCCCTTGATCTGTCGGAACGCACGCTGCACCGCGTCGAGCTGGTCGCGGTGCAGCACGCCCACGCCGTCGACCAAGGCGACGCCCTGGTACTTCTCGGGCTCGTCGGTGACGACAACAATCTTGGCCGCCCCTTCGGCGCGCATCGACTGCGCTATCTGCACCACCGAATGGCCTTCGGGACGCTCGCCGATCTGCTGCCCGCCGGTCATCGCGACGGCATCGTTGTACAAGATCTTGTAGGTGATGTTCACGCCGGCGACAATGCTCTGTCGCACGGCCATCATGCCGCTGTGGAAATAGGTTCCATCGCCGATGTTGGCGAATATGTGCTGGTCTGTACTAAAGGGCTGCTGACCGACCCAGGGAACGCCCTCGCCGCCCATCTGCGTGAAGCCCACGGTACTGCGGTCCATCCAGGTCGCCATGAAGTGGCAACCGATACCGGCGGTCGCGCGCGAGCCTTCTGGCACCTTGGTGCTGGTGTTGTGCGGGCAACCCGAGCAGAACCACGGCGCACGTTCGATGCCCTTGAGGCTTCCAAGTTCAAGTACCTGCACCGCGCTTTCTTTGGCCTGCAGAACCGCCAGGTGCGCGTCGATGCGCGCGAGCATGACGCTGTCGACGCCCATTTTCTTGACCCGTTGCGCAATGGCGCGCGCGATGATCGCCGGCGTCAGGTCGGCACTGGCGCGCAGCAGCGTGTTGCCAGCCGGGTTCGGGACCGACCATTCGCCGCCCGAGTAGTCCCCCTCCATCTCGTTGAACTTGCCGTAAATATTCGGCCGCACGTCGGCGCGCCAGTTGTAGAGCTCCTCCTTGAGTTGGTATTCGATGACCTGGCGCTTTTCCTCGACCACCAGGATTTCCTGCAGCCCGGCGGCGAACCCGCGCGTCAACTGTGCCTCCAGCGGCCAGACGACGCCGACCTTGTGCAGCCGAATGCCCAACTGGCGGCAGCTCGCGTCGTCCAGCCCCAGATCGCACAGCGCCTGGCGCGTGTCGTTATAGGCCTTGCCACTGGCGATGATGCCAAAGCGATCGTTAGGGCCTTCGATTGCGTTGTAGTTCAGGCGGTTGGCGCGGATATAGGCCAGCGCCGCGTACCACTTGGTGTCGAACAACCGCGCCTCCTGATCCAGCGCATGGTCCGGCCAGCGTATGTGAACGCCTGCGGCTGGCATCACAAAGTCGGTCGGCATGCGGGACTGGACCCGCTCAGGGTCGATCGTCGCGGTGGCGCTCGACTCGACAATCTCCTGAATCGTCTTCATCGCGGCCCACACGCCAGAGAAGCGGCTCATCGCGAAGGCATGGACTCCGAGGTCGAGAATCTCCTGCACGCTCGCGGGAAAGAAGACCGGCAGTCCACAGGCCTTAAAGATATGGTCGCTCTGGTGGGCAGCGGTCGAGCTCTTGGCCACATGGTCGTCGCCGGCGACGGCGATCACGCCGCCCCAAGCCGTCGTGCCCGCCATATTCGCGTGCTTGAAGACATCCGAGCAGCGGTCCACTCCCGGGCCTTTGCCGTACCAGATGCCGAAAACGCCGTCAAACCGGTTGGTTCCCGCTGGCGCGAAGCCGAGTTGCTGGGTTCCCCACAGCGCGGTCGCCGCCAGCTCCTCGTTGACGCCGGGCTGGAAAACAATGTTCTGGGACTTGAGGTACTGGGCCGCCTTGACCAAAGACTGGTCGTAGCCACCCAGCGGAGAGCCGCGGTAACCGCTGATGAAACCCGCCGTATTCTTGCCGGCCAGGGCGTCGCGCTGGCGCTGCAGCATCGGGAGCTTCACCAGCGCCTGGACGCCGCTCATGAAGGCGCGTCCATGGTCGAGCGAGTACTTGTCATCGAGCGTGACGCTCTCGAGCGCTTTGCGGATGTGTTCGGGCAGGGGCGCGTTCATGGTGATCGGATCTCCGTGGTTCCTTGCGGACCGCTGGCTGCGCGGGCTGATGCGTGCAGGCTTGGCTCCGGCCGCCGCCCACTATCGGCTCAAAGTGTAGGTCCGATGGGGCGCGCAGCCAAGTGGGCCGGTGCCCATGACACGCGGGCGCTGCCAGGTTTTCATCACGCGCACCAGGATGGACTTGATCGTCGCCCCTATTTTGGCCAAAGTGCCCACAGCTGCAGCGGTTGCTTGAGGCGTCCGGCGAGCTCGCCGGCCTGCGTACCCCAGCCAGTGAAGTAGTCGGCTCGCACTGCGCCGGTGATGGCGCTGCCGGTATCTTGCGCCAGCACCAGGCGCTGCAGCGCGACCGCAGGGCCCTTCGACACCATCCACACCGGCGTTCCGTAAGGGATGCTGTCGCGGTCGACTGCGATCGACCGGCCCGGGGTCAGCGCGACGCCCTGCGCTCCGCGCGGGCCGATGCCTGCGTCGAGTTCGGACAGGGGTTCCTCGCGGAAGAATACGGTGCGCGGATTGCTCCACAGCATCTCGTTGACCCGGTGCGGGTTTTGTGCCGCCCACGCCTTGATCGCAGGCCAGGACGCGTCGCGGACCAGCCCTTGGTCGATCAGCCAGCGGCCGACGCTGGCGTAAGGCTGATCATTGGTCGCCGCATAGGCCAGCCGCACGGTGCGCTGCGAGCCGTCGGGCTCGGCCATGCGTAGCCGTCCCGAACCCTGTATCTGAAGCACCAGGGCGTCGATCGGGTCGGCCAGCCAGGCAATCGCTAGACCGCGCAGTGCGTCACGGGCCTCGGGCAGGGTATCCATTTCCTGGCGCGTGAACCAGGGTTTGCGCACGGCCAGTCCGGCGGGCGCCCGGTACAACGGCACCTGATAGCCGTCAAGCGGCACGCGCGATGCCTGCATGACCGGCTCAAAATAGCCGGTCAACAGTCCTTCTCCCGGCCCCCCATGGGGCTCAACCCGGTACGGCTGCAGGCGCCGCAGCATCCATTCGCGCTGCTCAGCCTCGCTCGCCAGACTCAGTTCACGCACTTCCGGGCACAGGCGTGCGAACGCGGTGCTGGGTCGCTCGCAGCTTCTGATCCAGGCAGCCCAGGCCTCGTCCAGTGCGTCTTCGCCGAAGCCCGGCAGGTCGGCCCAGGCTACCGCTATCCAGCGGCTCTTGGCCTGCCGCGGCGGCGCCGCCATGGCGGCTTCCGGCGCGCCGCTCGGCGCCATGCGGCTGGCAGGCGCAGTCTCTGGAGTGATCGCCGGCTCGGCCGCGGGCCGCTGTGCTACCGCGCAGCCAAGCATCGTTCCTACAATCAATGCGGCGCACGCCGTCTGAACGGCGCGACATAGGAGGCTATTCATGGGTCTAATTTTCCTCGAGGCCTTGGGAGCTGGGGTGCTGCTGGTGCTGATCGTCTGGTGGACGATGTTCTCGGGCCGCGATCGTGGCGAGCTGCCGGGTGCGCAACCGCCCCCGCCGACGGACAGGGTCCCTACCGACGCCGAAACACGCGAATGACCCATCGCTCCTGCATCAGCTTGGCTGAGCGCGTCCGCCGATGTCACGCCCACCTTGTCAGGCATCTTGGAGCGATGCAGATCCACCGCGCGTGCGTTTGCGCCGCAGCGGTTGCGCAAACTGCCCGATCGCCGGCGCTATCTGATCGGCCGTCCCCGGGCAGCGATCAGCCGGGCTGGTCCTCACAGAACGCGATGCGCGAGTGCGGGCAACTGCTGGCGCAATTCGCGCAGCCGACCCATATCCATATCGACGATATCCACGCCCTGGCCCTCGACGCGCCGGCTTAGTACGGTCCCCCACGGGTCGACCTGCAACGAATGTCCCCAGGTGCGCCGTCCGTTTTCGTGCAGCCCCCCCTGCGCCGGCGCCAAAACATAGGCCAGGTTTTCGATCGCCCGGGCGCGCAGCAACACCTCCCAGTGCGCCTGCCCGGTGGTGTGGGTAAAGGCGCTGGGAACCAGCAGCAGCTCGACGCCCTCGGCAGCGTAACGGCGGTAGATTTCCGGGAAGCGCAGGTCGTAGCAGACGCTGAGCCCGACCTTCCAGCGCTCGCCGTCGCGTGCACGCAGTTCGAAGCTCGCAGGCGCGCTGCCGGGCACAAGCGCCCTGGATTCATCGTAGCTTTCGCGCCCATTGTCAAAGCGAAACAGGTGCATCTTGTCATAGCGCGCGACGCACTCGCCCGCCGGCGAGAAAACCAGCGCGCTGTTGAACACACGACGCCGGCCACTACCGACCGGGTCCGATTGGGTCGTGGCGGCACCGGCTTCGTGTTCGTGTTCGTGCGGGCCCCATTCCCCCGACAGGGGCAGGGTGCCGCCGACGATCCACAGGCCGAGTTCTCGCGCCGCTTGCGCCAGGAAAGACTGGATCGGCCCGTCGCCAAAGCGTTCCTGGATTGCCAGTTTGTCGGTGTCACGGTGTCCCAGCAGGCAAAAATATTCAGGCAGCGCGGCGACTTCTGCTCCGCCCGCAGCCGCCTGTTCCAGCAACACGCGTGCCTGCTCAAGGTTGGGCTGCAACCTGGACGCCGAAACCATCTGAATTGCAGCAACTTTCATGGGCTGTTCCCGCTGGGTGTACCCGGAGTGCTTCCGGGCCTCGGCTCCATTGTCGCGCCAGCACCCTGCTCGACACGCCTGATTCGGGGGTCGACCCCGCTTCCATCGACATGAAATTCCTGGGTCGCCAGACGACTCAATGCCGGCGATCCGTATCCTGCCGTCGGCCGCGCGTCGAAGCGCGACTGTCGGGCCTTCGATATGAAGTGGTTCGAACTCCAGCGCCAGTTTCAAGGCCTCACCGCCTTGCCGGTCCAGAAGCCGCACATTGCGCAACGCGAAGGATGGGATCAGCCCTGCCGTATGCGCCTCGATGGCTTCGACGCGGACCGGCAAACCGATCAGCTCCGACGCCATCGCCTCCAGGTTGGGACGGAGCTCGCCGATTCGCGGCACAATCAGCCAATGCAGAGCGCCCCATGCCGCAGCGAAGAGTAACCATGCCCCCAAGGCCAAGCCCAGACAACACCGGGATAGCCATGCAGCCGCCTTTAGAAGGGTCGAGAGTGCTGTCGTCGGGGCGGCCATGGTGAGTCGGCAGGGGTGCTGGCGATTATGAGCGCCGCGCCGCGCCATGCTGGCCAGACGGGTGACCCTTGCGGGCCCGGCGCCGGACCATTTCCTGACTTGGCTGGGTTCTCGCGCTTCGCCCAGCGGGTGCGCCGACGCTACCCGGATCAGATCGCGCTGTTGCCACCCGGAATGCCTGGCCGTGCGCAGTTCGAAGCGCTGTGCGCCGACCTCCAGCGCAATGGATCGGACCTCGCGGCGGCGCTGCGTATCACCCGCCAACTGGTGCTCGAGCGGCTTGTTGTACTCGACTGCGGGGGTGCTGCGTCGCTGGCCGAGGTCACCTCCGCGATGACCGAGCTGGCGGAGTTCTCGCTCAGCCTGGCTTGCGCACAAGTGCAGCAACTGCTCGATGCCCAGCACGGCGCGCCCATGGCGCCGGGGCAGCAGCGCGCCGTGTTGTGGGTGGTGGGGATGGGCAAGTTGGGGGCCGGCGAGCTCAATGTGTCGAGCGACATCGATCTGGTCTATGTCTATGACCATGACGGCGACACCGCCGGCGACCCGCAGGGCCGCGGCCGGATCGCCAATCAGGAGTATTTCTCCAAGACCGTACGCGCTGTCTACAACCTGATTGGCGAAAGCACCGAGCATGGCTTCGTATTTCGCGTCGACCTCGCGCTGCGTCCGAACGGCAACTCAGGCCCGAGCGCCGTGTCGCTGGATTCGCTCGAGGAGTACTTCCATGTCCAGGGCCGCGAGTGGGAGCGCTTTGCCTGGCTCAAGAGCCGGGTCGTCGCACCGGCGAATTGCATCGACGGCGGATCGGCCGATGCGCTGCGGGCGATCGTGCTGCCCTTTGTTTTCCGTCGCTACCTCGACTACAACGTTTTCGACGCCCTGCGCGTCCTGCACCGCCAGATCCGCGAGCACGCCGCCCGGCGCAGCGCGGGCCACCCGGAGCGGACCAACGACGTCAAGCTCTCGCGCGGCGGGATTCGCGAAATTGAGTTCACCGTGCAGCTGCTGCAGGTGGTGCGCGGCGGTCAGTTTCCCGAGCTGCGCACACGCCCGACGCTCGACGCTTTGGTGCGCCTGCAACGCGCCGGGCTGGTGTCTGCACCGACCGCTGACGCCTTGTCGGCAGCCTACGTCTTTCTGCGCCAGGTCGAGCACCGGATCCAGTATCTGGACGACCAGCAGACCCATGTGCTGCCCACCGGTGACGACGATTTGGCCTGGCTGGCTGCGGCCATGAGGTACTCCGGCACGCGCCCCTTCCTGGCCGAACTGGACCGCCACCGGGAACTGGTTGCGCAGGAGTTCGACGCGCTGCTCGGCGGCAATCCGTCCGAATGCAAGAGCTGCAACGGCAATGGCAACGGCGCGGCGATCGCCACACCGGGCGAGTTCGCCGATTTTCTTGAAGAGTTGCCCGCGGCACTGCGCGCGCGCATTGCCGCCTGGGGCGATCAGCCCCGTTTCCTGGCGCTGCGCGACGAGTCGCGCATGCGGCTGGCCCGGCTGATCCGCCGTACGGCGCTGTGGATCCGCGAGGGAAAGGCCAGTGAAGAGGCGGGCGTTCGGTTGGCCGACTGGATAGAGCCGCTGCTGCGACGCGAAAGCTACCTCGCGCTGCTGCTGGAGCGCCCGCAGGTACACGAACGCCTGTTAAGGCTGCTGGGTAACGCCCGGTGGCCGGCGCGCTATTTGCTGCAGCACCCCGGCGTCATTGACGAGCTCGCCAGCAAGGTGCTGCAGGCCGAGCGCTTTCAGGCAGCCGCCTTCGAGCACGAATTGGAGCACCGCCGCGCAGCCCTTGTGGCCAGTGGCGAGGACGACGACGAAACACTGCTCAACCTGCTGCGGCGCGCCCATCATGCCGAGGTGTTCCGCACGCTGGCGCGCGATGTGGAGGGCCAGCTGAGCGTTGAGCAGGTGGCCGATGACCTGAGCGCGCTGGCCGAGAGTGTGCTGCGCGTCAGTACCCAGTGGTGCTGGGAGCGGCTGCGCCACCGGCACCGCGATGTGCCGCAGCTGGCCATCATTGCCTACGGGAAGCTGGGTGCCAAGGAGCTGGGCTATGGCAGCGACCTCGACATCGTGTTTGTCTTTGACGACGACGACGAGCGCGCCGGCGAGGTCTACGCGAACCTGGTCCGCAAGCTGATCAACTGGCTGACCGTCAAGACCGGCGAGGGCGACCTCTATGAAATCGACACCGCCCTGCGCCCGAACGGCAGCTCGGGCCTGCTGGTCACCAGCCTGGACGCTTACGCGAACTACCAGCAGCGCCGTGGCAGCAACACCGCCTGGACCTGGGAGCACCAAGCGATGACGCGCGCGCGTTGCGTGCTGGGCAACGCGTCGATGCGCGCGCGCTTTGACGAAATCCGGCGCAGCGTAATTTGCGCGCAGCGCGATGCGGCGGGGCTGCGCGCAGAGATTGTCGCGATGCGCAACAAGGTTCGACGGGCGCATGGGGTACCGACGGGAAAGTTCGACGTCAAGCACAGCGTTGGCGGAATGGTCGACGTCGAATTCGCGGTGCAGTTCCTGATCCTGTCCGAGGCCGATCGTCACCCCGAACTGGTCGCCAATCTGGGCAATATCGCCCTGCTGCAATGCGCTGAGCGGTGCGGGCTGCTGCGGCCCGGCCTTGGCGAAGCCGCCGCCAGCGCGTACCGCGAACTGCGCCGGGTGCAGCACCATGCCCGGCTCAACGAGGAGCCCACCCAGGTCGACGCGGCCCACCTGCTGGCGCAGCGCGAAGCGGTCGCCGCGTTGTGGCATTGCACTCTGGAGGGCCCGAGCAAAGCCGCCTGATGCGGCCTGCTGGAGCCGGCCCTCAGCTGCCTGCCGCCAGACCAGCCGATGGCGCGCAGCGCTCGAGCGCCAGTTCCTTGCGGTAGCGGTTGAGGTCCTGCACGGTGGCGAAACTGCGTTCCAGCAGCAGTCCCAGGTTGTGCAGGATGCGCTCGACGACGCGGGTTTCCCAGGCGGCGTCAAAATTGATTTGTCGGTCCAGCCAGTATTCGAGCCACCCCGGTTCGGGCAGACGGCTTTGCACCGTGTCGTTCGGGAAGAGCGACTTATTGACGTGCAAATTGGTGGGATGCAACGCCTGCGCCGTGCGCCGCGCGCTGGCCATCAGCACGCCCACTTTGGCAAATGCGGTCTTCGCTTCAAGGCCAAAATTGGCGATGGCGCGTCGCATGTACTTCAGGTAAGCGCCGCCGTGACGGGCCTCGTCCTGGCTCAGGTGGCTGTAGATGCTCTTGATGACCGGTTCACTGTGCCATTCGCCGGCGCGACGGTACCAGTGGTTGAGGCGGATCTCACCGCAAAAATGCAGCATCAGCGTTTCCAGCGGCGGCGCCGGATCAAACTCAAAGCGCACCCGGTGCAGCTCGGCTTCGGTCGGCATCAACTCCGGACGAAAGCGCCGCAGGTACTCCATCAGAACCAGCGCGTGCTTCTGTTCTTCAAAAAACCATATCGACATGAAGGCCGAGAAATCGCTGTCGTGGCGGTTGTCGCGCAAAAACATCTCGGTCGCGGGAAGGGCGGCCCATTCGGTGATGGCGTTTTGCTTGACCGTTTGCGCCTGTTCGTCCGACAGCATCGCGGCGTTAAAGCATTGCCACGGAATGTCGCGATCCATGTGCCAGCGCACGGCTTCGAGTTGCTTGAACAGTTCCGGATACAGCATAACGCCCCCTGTTGACGAGCCCGGCGACACCGACGCGTTCGCGCCCAAGCGGCATCATCGGATGAAGTTTACCACTTAGTCATAAAATTACCATACAGTCTAGAATCGGCAAGTGAGCAACCCACCCCCCATGAAAGTCGCCATTGTCGGTTCGGGCATATCCGGCCTGGCCGCAGCGCACCGCCTTTCGGCCAGCGCCGCGATAACGCTGTTCGAAGCCGATGCCCGCTTTGGGGGGCACGCCCATACCGTCGACATCAGCCTTCCGGGCGCTAACGGCAACATACTACACGGGGTGGACACCGGCTTTCTGGTTTTCAACGAGCGCACCTATCCTGGCCTGATACAGCTGTTTGCCGAATTGGGCGTGGAGACCGTGAAGTCCGATATGTCCTTCTCCGTCCAGGTCGGGCAAGCCAAGCGCGAGCGGCAGCTTGAGTGGAGTGGCTCGAGCCTGAACACGGTATTTGCACAGCGCAGCAACCTTTTGCGACCGCGATTCCTGGGCATGCTCAGCGACCTGCTGCGCTTTAATGCCCTGACGGCCCGCATCGCCGCCAGCGGCGCCGAGGGCGCGCTGGAGCAGCCGCTGGCCGAGTTCCTGCGTGAGCACCGCTTTGGCGACGCGTTTCGCGACTGGTACTTCCTGCCCATGATGGCTTGCATCTGGAGCTGCCCGACCGAGCAGATGCTGCAGTTCCCGGTTGCGACCATGATCCGTTTTTGCCATAACCACGGGCTCAACCAGATCAGCCGGCGACCCCAATGGTGGACCGTTCGCGGCGGCTCCCGGACCTATGTCGACAAGATCGTCGCCGGCATCGGCGACCGGCGGTCGCGCACGCCGGTGCGCTGGATAGCGCCCGATGCCGATGGTGTCGCACTGGGCCACGATGGCGGCGTCGAACACTTCGACCGGGTGATCGTGGCAACCCATTCGGACCAGGCGCTGGCGCTGCTGCGCAGCCCGACGCCGGCGCAGCGCAAAGTGCTCGGTGCGATTCGCTACCAGTCCAACCGCGCCGTGCTGCACACCGACAGCTCGGTACTGCCGGGCCGACGCGCCGCCTGGGCGGCCTGGAACTACCAGCGCGCGGCGCCATCGGACACGGGCAACGGAGCGGGGCCACAGGTCTGCCTGCATTACCTGATCAACCGGCTGCAGCCGCTGCCGTGGGCGCAGCCGGTTGTGGTCTCGCTGAACCCGCTGCGCGACATAGCCCCGCACCAAGTCATGGGCGAGTTCGCGTATACGCATCCGGTGTTTGACCTGGCGGCGATCTCGGCGCAGCGCGAGCTGGCGCAGCTGCATGGCGAGTCGGGCATCTATTTTTGTGGCGCCTGGACGGGCTATGGCTTTCACGAAGATGGCTTGCAATCGGGCGAAGCCGTGGCGCGGCAGATCATGGCGACGCAACCCGCCCGGCCGGTGGTGCCCGCATGAACCCGACGCTCGACGCCGCGTCGGCGAAGCTGCCGATGCTGGGCTTCGGCGTAGTGCGCCACACCCGACTGCGCCCGGTGCACAACGCCTTTGCCTACCCGGGGTACTTTTTGCTGCTGCCGATGCGCGCGATGCAGGACCCCGCCAGCCCCGCAGCGCGCAGCCCGCTGGCACGCAACCGGATCGCCCCCTTGAGCTTCTTTGACCGCGACCATGGTGACGGCCGGGGCCCCGAACAAGGCGGGGCGCTGGGCTGGCTCGACGCGCTGCTGCGCGGCGAAGGCATCGTCGACGCAACCGGCGAGGCGTGGCTGCACTGTTACCCCCGCCTATGGGGCCATTGCTTCAAGCCGGTCAGCTTCTGGTTCTGCCACCGTGCGCCGGCGCACGACGGCGGCTCGCTGCGTGCGATCGTCGTCGAGGTCAACAACACCTTTGGCGAGCGCCATTGCTACTTGCTGGACCAGGCCCGCTTCGGCGTCGAACTCTGCGCAGCCAAGGCCTTCCATGTGTCGCCCTTTCTGGGCATCGAGGGCCGCTACCGCTTCCGCTTCACATGCGTCAGCCGGTCGGGTGTCGAACGCATGGTGGCACGCATCGACCACGACGACAGCGAGGGCTTGCTGCTACAGACCAGCGTCAGCGGCCGCCTGCTGGCGATCAGCCGGGCGACGCTCCGCCGAGCGCTGTGGCGCTATCCATTGATGACGATTGGCGTGGTGGCGCGCATCCACCTGCAAGCGGCAAGACTGTGGCTCAAGCGGGTGCCTTTCCTGCGCAAGCCCGCGCCACCCCCATCCCCCGTCACCCGAGGCACAACCGCCATGTCCCCGCCCATCGAAGCGCCATGAATACCCATACCGCTCCCCACGCCGTGCTGCCCGCCGGCACGCCACCGGCCGCACGCGCGATGCTGCGGATGCTCGCCCGCCTGCGCCATGGCCACCTTACGCTCCAGCTGCCGGACGGCTCGCAGCAATTTTTCGGCCAGCACGCCAACATGGCGAAGCGCAGCGCGCCCGAGGCCATGCTCGCGCTGCGCAACTGGAATATCGGTGGCGCGGCACTCCGGTCGGGCGACATTGGCGTGGCCGAAAGCTATATCGCAGGCGACTGGAACACGCCCAACCTGAGCGACCTGCTCAAACTGTTCATTGCCAACCGGCGCGAAGTCGACGAGGCGATCTACGGCAGCTGGCTAGGCCAAGCGCTGTACCGCCTGAGGCATTGGTTCAACCGCAACACCAAGTCCAATAGCCGAAAAAACATTCATGCCCACTACGATCTGGGCAACGCTTTCTACGCGCTGTGGCTCGATCCGAGCATGAACTACTCGTCGGCCTGGTTCGAGGGCGAGCATGGGCGGCCACTGCGAGACGCCCAGACGGCCAAGGTGCGCCGTGCGCTGCGCATGGTCGGACTCAAGGCCGGCGACCGGCTGCTGGAGATTGGATGCGGCTGGGGTGCCCTGGCCGAAATGGCGACCACCGAATTCGGCGCCAGCGTCGCCGGCGTCACGCTGAGCACCGAACAACTGGATTTCGCCAACCGACGGATGGGCGGGCTTGGCATCGATGCCGCCACCGGCCCGCGGGTCGATTTGCGGCTGCAGGATTACCGCGATATTGCAGATGGTCCGTACGACGCGATCTGCTCGATCGAGATGATTGAGGCCGTAGGGCGCGCCTATTGGCCCACCTATTTCCAGACCGTCCACCGACTGCTCAAGCCCGGCGGACGGGCGTGCATTCAGAGCATCGTGATCGACGACGCGCTGTTCGAGCGCTATGTCAATTCGACCGACTTCATCCAGCAATACATATTTCCGGGCGGCTGCCTGCCCTGCCCGACAGAATTTCGCCGCCAGGCGGCCGCGGCCGGGCTGGAAGTCATCGACGAGCTCGCGTTCGGCCAGGACTACGCCGAAACGCTCAGGCGCTGGCGCGCCACGTTCCTGTCCCGGCGCACTGACGTGCTGCAGCTTGGCTTCGACGAACGGTTCATCCGTATTTGGGAGTTCTACCTCGCCTATTGCGAAGCCGCATTCGATATGGCCAACATCGACCTGGTCCAGTACACGCTGGTCAAGCGCGCGGCATGAACCGGCCATCGCGTCGTGCCGCTCTCGGCGCGCTGCTGGCGTTGGCGGCGAAGGGCGCAGCATGGGCGCAGCCGCTAGAGATCGCAGCCGCCATGCCCGGGGCCAGAATGGGCGGCAGTGCCCGCTTCACGGTGTGGGGCTTTGATGTCTACGACGCGGCCTTGTGGATAGCGCCGGGGTTCACGCCGAATGCCTACGAGCGCCACGCTTTCGCGCTGGAGCTCGGCTACCTGCGCGACTTCAGCAGCGAGGCTATCAGCAGCCGCTCCATCGAGGAAATGCGCCGGCTTCCAGGGGGCGTGCAGGCGCCGCTGCAGTCCTGGTACGAACTGCTTCGCAAGGCCTTCCCCGACCTGCGCCGGGGTGACCGCATCACCGGTTTTCACCGCCCCGGCGAAGGCGCCGTTTTCATGGTCAATGGCCAGACCACCGGGGCCATCCAGGATGTCGAATTTGCACGCCTGTTCTTCGGCATCTGGCTGTCGCCCCATACCTCCGAGCCGAGGCTGCGCTTAGCGCTGCTGGCGCGCGTCGGCGGACCCTGAGCCATGGCCAGCCCTACCCCTGCGCAAGGGATCCAGTACGGACTGCTGGGCCTGCCACTGGCCTTTGTCGCCCTGCCGTTGTACGTGCTGCTACCCAACCACTACGCGCGCGCCTTCGGCGTTCCGCTGGCGACGCTGGGCGCCTTGTTGCTTGCGGCACGTCTGCTGGATGCCTTCACCGACCCGCTGATCGGTCGCTGGTGCGACCGGCTGTTCGCGCGCTCGCTGCACGCGGTGCTGGGCTGGGGTGCGGCCGCCGCGGTGGTACTGGCGGCGGGCTTTGGCCTGCTGTTTTTCCCGCCTACGCGCGAGCCACTGCCGCTGCTGCTGTGGGCCGGCCTGATGCTGGTTCTCACTTACGCCGCCTACAGCTTGCTGAGCGTCGCGCACCAGTCCTGGGGCGCGATGCTAGGCGGCGACGAGGCACAGCGCGGGCGCATCGTCGCCTGGCGCGAGGGCATGGGGCTGATCGGCGTCCTGCTGGCCTGCATAGCCGCGCTGGCGCTGGGAATGGCAGCCACCGTGGCGCTACTATGCGCCGCACTGGCTCTGGGCTGGCTGGGCTGGAGCCGCGCGCCGCGCCCGCACGCTGCGACGCAGGCGCGAGCGGCCGGCCTTTGGCGGCCATTGGCTGAGCCCGGTTTCCAGCGCCTGCTGGCGGTCTATCTGCTCAACGGCATAGCGAGCGCGATACCGGCAACGCTGGTCCTGTTTTTTGTGCAGGACCGCTTGCAGACGCCTGCTGCACTGGAGCCGGTTTTTCTCGCGATCTATTTCGCCTGCGCAGCGCTGTCGATGGCGTTGTGGCTGCGCATCGTGCGGCGCAGCGGGCTGGCGCGCAGTTGGCTGATGGGCATGCTGCTGGCAGTCGCAGCCTTTGTCTGGGCGACCCGGCTGGGAGAAGGCGACAGCACCGCCTTCATGGTGGTCTGCGCGATGTCGGGAGTCGCGCTGGGTTCCGATCTCGCGCTGCCCGGGGCGATGCTAGCCGGCGTCATCGCCCGCGCCGGCGACAGCGGCAGCGCCGAGGGCGCCTATTTCGGCTGGTGGAACTTTGCCACCAAGCTCAATCTGGCGCTCGCGGCCGGCCTGTCGCTGCCGCTACTGGATCAGTTCGGCTATGCGCCCGGAGCGCGTGACGCCGCCGCCCTGCAGGCTCTGAGCTACGCCTATTGCCTGCTGCCCTGCGCGCTCAAGCTGGCCGCAGCCGGCACGCTATACCTGCTCATCATCCGCCCCGAAAACCAAAGGACTATTTCATGCAACGACGCCATCTGATCGCCGCGGCCGCGGCCGCCGCCGTCGCCGTACTGGCCGGCTGCGCATCGCCGCAGATCGGCGATTACCGCGACGAAAAACCCGTGCTCGAGCTGCGCAGCTACTTCAACGGAACGCTCGACGCCCATGGCGTTTTTACCGACCGCTGGGGCAAAGTGGTCAAACGCTTTACGGTGCGCATGCAATGCAGTTGGCAGGGCAAGGACGGCGTGCTCGACGAGGATTTTCTCTATTCGGACGGAAGCCGGCAAAAGCGCGTGTGGCGCCTGACCGATCTCGGTGACGGGCACTTCGAGGGCCGCGCCGACGATGTGGTCGGTGTCGCCCGCGGCCAGCAAATGGGCAACACGTTTCACTGGACCTACACCCTGGCATTGCCGGTGGATGGCCGCGTATACGAAGTGCAGTTCGACGACTGGATGTACCTGGTCGACGGGCAGGTGATGCTCAACCGCGCCGAGATGCGCAAATTCGGCATCCGGCTCGGCGACGTCACGCTGTCTTTCGCAAAGCGGCCCTGAAGCGCCCGCGAAGACCATGGCCCTGAACCTACCCATCACACAATGGCATGGCAAAACCGTCTGGCTGGTAGGTGCCTCCAGCGGAATCGGGCGCGCCACCGCTGCGCTGCTGCACCAGCGCGGCGCGCGGGTGATCGTTTCGGCGCGCAGCGCCCATGCGCTCAATGACTTTGTCGTGCAGCACCCGGGAGCGATGGCGCTGGCATTCGACGCCACCGACCCCGCATCGGTGACCAGGGCGATGCAGGCAGTGCTCGCCAGCGGCCCGCTGCATGGACTGGTCTACTGCGCAGGCCATTACACGGCGATGCGCGCCGACGCGATCAACCTGCCGGACATGCTGCGCCATCTGCAGGTCAATTACATCGGTCCGCTGAACCTGCTCGACGCCGTTCTTGCCCACTGGCTGCCAACCGACCAGGCAGGTTGCTTCATCAGCCTGGTCGGCAGCGTCGCCGGCTATCGCGGCCTGCCCAACAGCCTTGCCTACGGCCCGACCAAGGCCGCACTGATCAACCTGGCGCAGACGCTTTACCTTGACCTGCGGGTCAAAGGTATTGGCGTTTCGCTGGTCAGCCCCGGCTTCGTCGCCACGCCGATGACAGCCCACAACGCGTTCCGCATGCCAGCGCTGATCTCGCCCGAGCAGGCGGCGCAGGAAATCCTCAAGGGCTGGGCACGCGGGAATTTCGAGATCCACTTCCCCAAGCGCTTCACGCTGTGGATGAAGGCGCTGGAGCTGCTACCCTACCGGCTCTACTTTTACTGCGTGCGGCGGGTGACCCGATCATGAAACAACGCGTTGACGCTGTCGTTCGCGCATTCGAGACGCTGACACCCCAGTCGGTGGACCGGTTGGGCGAGGTTTACGCGACCGACGCGCGCTTCACCGACCCCTTCAACGAGGTGCAGGGGATCGCAGAGATACAGCGGATATTCCGCCACATGTACCAGACGCTGCAAGCGCCACGCTTCGAGGTCCATGCCAGACTGCTTGATGGCGACCAGTGTTTCCTGACCTGGGACTTTAGCTTCTGCTTTCGCAGCTTCTACCGCGGGAAAATACAGACCGTGCGCGGGTCCAGCCATCTGGCTTTCAACCGCGACGGGCTGGTCTGCATGCACCGGGACTACTGGGACGCGGCGCAGGAACTGTACGAAAAAATGCCGGTCGTGGGCTCCGCCATGCGTTGGCTGCGCCGCCGCGCCAACTCCTGAAACGGTCGGTTCGGGCGCTGGCTCAGGCCGGCACCGTCTCGGCAAAGCTGGCGCGCAGCATCAGCTTGTCCTGCAGCTTGGCCAGCGTCGGGTAATCGGAGCGCCACGGCACCTGCGGAAAACGGAAGTCGAGGTAGCCGAGTGCACAGCCCACCGCTATATCGGCCAGGCTCAGGTAAATGCCAGCGCAGAAAGGTTTTTCACCGAGGCCACGGTGCATGGCCTTCAGGCTCGCGTGCACCTTGCCGAGTTGGCGATCGATCCACAACTGGCTGCGTTCGGCGTCGGTGCGGCCGTCCCAGGTCGCCTCCATCCGAGCCATTACTGCGGCGTCCAACACGCCGTCGGCCAGCGCTTCCCATGTCTTGACCTCCGCGCGCGCGCGGCCCAGCGCCGGAATCAGCTTGCCGACCGGCGACAGGGTGTCGAGATATTCGACGATCACGCGCGAATCAAACAGCGCCTCGGCGCCGTCCATCACCAGGCAGGGCACCTTGCCCAGGGGATTGCTCTCGCCGATCTTGCTATCGGCCGACCAGACGTTCTCGCTGACAAAATGGTAGTCGAGCTTTTTTTCGGCCATCACGATGCGCACCTTGCGTACATAGGGACTCGAACCGGATCCGATGAGTTTCATGTGGCGAACGTAGTTGCAGGAATGCCCATTCTAGCGATTGGCCACGGGCGGAAAACGAGCCCGCCGCGGGACGGCTGTGATGCGGTCCGCCACCTACAATCGGGCCATGACCTTCTCTGCCATTGCCGCCCTTTCGCCCCTCGACGGGCGCTACGCGGCCAAGCTCACCGCGCTGCGGCCCTTGATGAGCGAACAGGGCTATATGCAGCGCCGGGTGCAGGTCGAAGTGGCATGGTTTGTCAACCTCAGTGACGCCGGCTTCGCGGAGTTCAAGCCTCTAAGCGGCGAAGCCCGCGGCTTCCTGCAGCGCCTGGTGCAGAACTTCGGGGAAGCCGAAGCGCTGGCGATCAAGGAGATCGAGAAAACCACTAACCACGACGTGAAGGCGGTCGAGTATTGGATCAAGTCCCGCATTGCGTCCATTCCCGAACTGCACAAGGCCAGCGAATTCGTCCACTTCGCCTGTACCAGCGAGGACATCAACAACGCCAGCCATGCGCTGCAACTGCGCGCGGCGCGCGACAGCGTGGTGCTGCCGGCAATCGAAAGGCTGCTGCGTATGCTGCGCGCCATGGCGCACCACTACGCGCGGGTTCCCATGCTCAGCCGCACCCATGGCCAGACCGCAAGCCCGACCACGGTGGGCAAAGAGTGCGCCAATGTGGCAGTGCGCCTGCAGGCCGCCTTCGAACGCATCGCAGCGGTGAAAATCCTGGCCAAGATGAACGGCGCGGTGGGCAACTACAACGCGCATCTGGCGGCATGGCCCGATTTCGACTGGGAAGCATTCAGCAGGCGCGTGGTGGAAACCGCAGCGCCCGAGGCCGACCCGATGCTGCAGGCCTGGGGCCTGGGCCTGCAGTTCCAGCCCTTCAGCATCCAGATCGAGCCGCACGACTATATGGCCGAGTTGTTCGACGCCGTCGCCCGCGCAAACACCATCCTGATCGACTGGTCGCGCGACATCTGGGGTTACATCAGCCTGGGCTATTTCAAGCAGAAACTACGCCCCGGCGAAGTCGGTTCTAGCACCATGCCGCACAAGGTCAACCCGATTGACTTCGAAAACGCCGAGGGCAATCTGGGCCTGGCCAACGCGATGCTGCGCCACCTGAGCGAAAAGCTGCCCATCAGCCGCTGGCAGCGCGACCTCACCGACTCCACGGTGCTGCGCAACATGGGCGTGGCTTTGGGCTACGCGGTGCTGGCCTATGAATCGATGGCTGCGGGGATGGGCAAGCTCGAGCTCAACGAGGCGGCCATTGCCGCCGACCTGGACGCCTCTTGGGAAGTGCTGGCAGAGCCGGTGCAGACTGTGATGCGCCGCTACGGGCTCGAGCAGCCCTATGAGCAGCTGAAAAATTTCAGCCGCGGCGCGCCAATGACCAGCGAGCTGATGCGCGGCTTCATCGCCAAGCTGCAGATACCGGAAGCCGACAAGCAGCGGCTGCTGGCCATGACGCCGGCGAGCTACGTCGGCAAGGCGGCCGAATTGGCGCTGCGCGCCTGAACGACGGCCATGGCGATTAAGTCGACGGTATTCAAGGCCAGCCTGCAAATTGCGGACATCGACCACGGCTACTACGCCGACCACGCGCTGACGCTGGCGCGCCACCCGAGCGAAACCGACGAGCGCATGATGGTGCGCCTGGCTGCGCTGGCGCTGCAAGCGTACAAGTTGCAAAGCGTCTGCAGCGGTGATGGCACACTGGCTTTCGGCGCCGGGCTGTCCGACCCGGATGAGCCCGACGTGTGGCTGCGCGACTTCACCGGCCGGACCCGCCTGTGGGTCGAGGCCGGACAACCGGAAGAAAAACCCCTGCTCAAGGCCTGTGGCAAGGCCGACGAGGTGGTGCTGTACTGCTTCAACCACGCGGCCGAAATATGGTGGCGCGGAATCGAAAACAAGCTGTCACGTCCGCAGAACCTGTCTGTTTTCAGAATACCCGCTGAAGCCTCGCAGGGCCTCAAGGCGCTCGCACAGCGCAGCATGCAATTGCAAGCGACGGTGCAAGAGGGTGTTCTGATGATCGGCGACGGCAGCCACAACGTCGACATCGAGCCACTGCGCTGGAAATGAGCAGGTGGGTCCGGGCCCGCGTCAAGGCGTCAAAGGGCCTTCGGCTGCGCGCTCGGCATAACGGTTGAAGCGCCAGGCCTCGCCCTGCAGGCTGATGCGCCGCCATGTCTCGCGCTTTTGCGCCGGCCGCATTTCGACCCACTGCTGAACCTCGGCAAAGCTGCGACCGCAGCCCTTGCACACGGCGTCGCCCTGGCTGGTCGAGCAAATGGCGATGCACGGTGTGTCGGCGGTCGTGTCGTACCAGGCCAGCCAGGCGGCGTAGGCATTGGCGGGCATCGAATACTCGTCAGCCCGGGCTTCCCGGTAAAAGACCATCAGTGCGTAGACCTCGGCCAGCGCGAGGACTTCGGGCGGCAGAGAAAAGCCGTCTGCGCAGGGGCTGCGCTCACGCCAAAAGTTGATGGCCGATTCAATGTCGGTGATGTGTATGCCTGCCATGGGGATTTTGCGCGGAGGCGCATCATAACGCGCCGGCCTGCGAGGGCTCGGTTATGCTGGCCGGCCATGAAGTTCATCCTAAAGTGTCTGCTCAAGGCCCTTGCCCTGCTGGCGCTGGCCTATCTCTACGAAGGCGTCGAGGTAACGGGCTTCGCCCCAGCACTCGCCGCGGCACTGGTCATAGGGCTCTTCAACACCCTCTTGCGGCCGGTCCTGGTGCTGCTCACGCTGCCCGCGACGGTCCTCACGCTGGGGCTGTTTCTGTTCGTCATCAACGCGCTGCTGTTCTGGGCCGCCGCCACTGTTCTGGACGGTTTCAGGGTGACCGGTTTCGGCGCCGCGCTGGTGGGCTCGCTGGTCTACTCGGCCTTTGGCATGGTGATCGAGTCAGCGCTCGAGCGCCTGTTCGCGCAGAAGTGACTGCAGTTGACGGCTGCGGGTGTCGATGATCGACGCCTCGATATGGTCGCCGGCATTGCTCGCGCGCGCGCTGCGCACCATCGTCTGCGCTGCCTTGAGCCGATCCAGCGCACCTGCGTAGTCGAGCTGCGCTGCGTGCGCCTCGGCCTGCGCTCGCAGTGCCCGCAATGGCTGACCTTGGGCCGCGCTGGCGCTGGCCAGAGCTTGCCAGGCGCCCGCGTCCAACGGATGCAGCGCCACCCATGCCTGCAAATCGGCGGCGGCTTCGCGCGCACGGCCCTGCGCGACCAGACTTTGGGCCGACAGCAACCTCTCCGGACGCCCCTTGGCAGGCAGTTCGGGCACCGGCTGTCCGGCTGCCTGCGCCAGCTCCACGGCCAGAAGGGCGGTCAGCCGGGTCGCCGCGGCATTGGAGGCGACCAGCGTCGAAAGCCGAAGCCCCGAAGCCCGTGCAGCGTCAAAATCACGCAGGCGTAGGGCGGCCAGCGTCGCAGCGTAAAGCGTCGCTGCTTGGCGCGCGAGCGACGCGCCAGCGGCTGCCGGCACGAGCGCTTCGGCCACCGCCTGGCGCAGCGTATCGACCCCGGGATTCGACAATATCCGCGCCCGCGCGCTGACCATGGCGTGGTCCGTTTCCATTTCGGCGCCGGCCGCAGGGGACCCCAGCGGCTGACGCGCGCGCATGTCGGCGATGCGTTCCGTCGTCAACGGGTGGCTGCGCAGGTAGGGAAAGGCGCCGTTGTCGTTGAGCTTGGCCGCCTGCTGCAGCTTGTCGAACATCGACACAAAACCCTGCGCCGAGAATCCGGCATCGGTCATCACACCAAATCCGATACGGTCGGCCTCGCGCTCCATATCGCGCGAAAAATTCAGCTGGTTTTGCATCGCTGCCGCTTGCCCGCCCACCATCAGCGCGTTGGCCGCGTCAGGGCTCTTGCTGGCGGCCAGCACGCCCAGAATCATGCTGCCGATCATCCACGGAGTCTGCGCGCTCTGCTTGGCCATCTGGCGCGCGATGTGGCGCTGCGTCACATGACTGAGTTCGTGCGCCAACACCGAGGCCAGCTCGTCGCGGCTGGCGACGACGCCGATCAGCCCCAAGTGCAGGCCAAGATATCCGCCAGGAAGGGCAAAGGCGTTAACGCTACGGTCACGGCCCAACAGAATCTGCCAGGCAAAGCGCTGGTCAATGTCGTTGGCGAGTTCACCGCGGTTGCGCGCAGCGGCCAGCAAGGGACGCCAGATGTCGTCGACGTACTCGCGCAGCACCGGGTCGTCCAGGTAGTCCGGGTCGCGGTAGAGCTCGCGCGCGATCCGGTCTCCGAGTCGCCGCTCGGCGCTGCTGCCGAGGTCGCTGCCGTCGCCCAGGGTGGGCAATGCCCCGCTCTTGGCTGGAGGTGCCGGCCGGGCCACCGGCCCAACCTGCGCGCGCGCCACCGGAGCCAGCGTCAGGGCGACGGCCAGCATGACGGCGCAGGACCAATGAACTCTCGGCATGCTCGTATGATGCAAACTGTAAATGAACGCTCTGTAAAGACCGGCCGCCACTATGAACTCCCTCACCCATTTTGACGCACAGGGCCAGGCCCACATGGTCGATGTCGCGGACAAACCGAGCACCCGCCGAATAGCCACCGCCAGCGGACGGATTGAGATGCTGCCGGCCACCCTCGCGATCATAGAGTCCGGCAGCGCCAGGAAAGGCGACGTGCTCGGAATCGCCCGCATAGCGGGGATCCAGGCGGCCAAGAAGACCAGCGAGCTGATCCCGCTGTGCCACCCGCTCGCGTTGACCCGGGTGGCGGTGGAGTTCGATGCGACACCGCCGGGCGAGTCGGCCAGCGGCAGCGTACGGTGCACGGCAACGGTGGAGACCGTCGGCCCCACCGGCGTCGAAATGGAGGCGCTGACCGCCGTGCAGGTGGCGCTGCTGACCATCTACGACATGTGCAAGGCGGTAGACAGGGGCATGACGATTACCGACGTGAAGCTGCTGGAAAAGAACGGCGGGAAGTCGGGGAGCTATGTGAGCAGGTAGCGAGTACCAACTTGCAAGCTGCACGAGGGGGCTGAAACTAGAGTCTGTCCAATTCCTGTCCAAGTCAGGAATTTGAAATGGCTTCTTTTCGTCTGCGGGGCTTGCGCTGGCAAGCCCGAATTCTCCGCACAGGCTCAGCCCCTGTCGTTCAGAGCTTTGTGGTGCGATTCATCGAGAGCAATCTTTGATTTGGAAAATCACAATAAACCATTCTTTAATTTGACTCGCAACGATGAAAGTAAGTTTTCATCGCACTGCCAAGTCAGAAGTGACTTGCGTCTTCCGAGCCCATCCGATACCCCATTGCCCGATAGCCACGCTGGCGCTTCTCCCACATTCGCAGCAGCGCCGGGTGACCTGTGTCGACGAAGTCGATGATGCGCACATCGGTCTTGGCCGCGTGCTGGCGGTGCAACCGGCCCGCGTATTGCTGCAAGGTCCCCTTCCACGAAACCGGCATGGTCAGCACCAGCACCTTGCGTCCCTCGCCGTAAGCGTTTATGACCTCGGCAGCAATCGCGCCCGTTCGGGCTTGATCAATCGCGAGGTGCCGGAATACATCCTGAATCCCTGCCTGCTGCGGCAAATCTATCCGCGAGTGCAGCGTGCGCGGCGTGACCGCCAGATCGTGCGGCGCACCGGCGGGCTTGGCTGCTGTGTGGCGAGTTGGCCCGCATTGCATGAAAATAATCGGCTGCTGACCGTCGCGGCGAATCGGTGTGGCCGTCAGCCCGAGTACGTATGTGGCTTTGGCCTGCTTCAAAATCGCATCGAAGGATGCTGCGCCGACATGATGGCATCACCGCGATGTCGATTTTTCCTGTTGGCTTCGCCTTGCCGCCGCCGATGGTGCCGACCACGCCCTGGCCAACACCCAAGAATGATTGCAAGCGTTCCTGCCATTGCTTGAGCAGTTCGGTTCGATGCACCAGCACGAGCGTGTTGACGCCACGGGGCGCAATCATCGCAGGCGCGGTCACCGTTTTGCCAAAGGCAGTCGGCGCGCACAGGACACCTGCATCGTGCTGCAGCATGGCGGCTACGGCAACTTCTTGATCGGGCCGCAAAGTACCGGCAAATGCGACGTCCAGCGGCGACCCCGCGTATCGCTCGTCGACCAGCTCGCAGCCAATTGAGTGGTCACTCAGGAGTGGGTAGACGCCAACGGTGCGTTTGCCGGCAAGGTGCTCGTAGACGACCGTATCCGTCAGCGGGATCAGCAGACGGTTATTGCACTCTCCACACTTGATACGCGGCTTTTCGCAAACACCGGCCAGCCACTCATTGGCACAGGCAGGTGTGTAGTGGCCGCTGGCATGGACAGCCATCCAGGGGTCGCGACTGCGCCGGTATTCAACGACAAAGAATTCGGCTTCACGCTCGTGAAAGACAACTTTGAGGATATCGTCGTTAGTTGTCTTCCATTTCTCAGGTTGTCGAGAACGTTGTTCAAACGGGTGGCCGGGATGACCGCGTCGGAAAGGTCGTTCACGAAATAGCGGCTGGCAGTATCGAGCGCATTAGAACGAGTCATGGTGTGTCAGCACCCTTTCCCGGCGCGTTCAAGGCATAGAACTCATGCAGTTTGGCCACCAGCATCTTCTTGTCCGGCAGCTGGGTCTGGTACTGCGCGACGAGTGCCGGTGACAAGGTGCGGCTTAGCGCGTATTCGACCACCTCGCTATCCTTGGAGGCACACAGCAGCAAGCCAATGGCCGGGTTCTCGTGGGGCTTGCGCACATCGCGGTCCAAAGCTTCGAGGTAGAAGTTCAGCTTACCCAGGTGCTCGGGCTCGAATCGGTCCACCTTCAGTTCAACGGCGACCAGGCAGTTCAGGCCGCGGTGAAAGAACAGCAGGTCGAGCGCGAAATCGCGTCCGCCCACCTGCACCGGAAACTCCGAGCTGATGAAGCAGAAGTCGCGGCCCAGTTCGATCAGGAATGCTCGCAACTGGTCGAGCAAGCCACGATGCAGGTCGGCCTCGCTATGGTCAGCCGGCAGATTCAGAAATTCGACTGAGTAGGCGTCCTTGAAAAAACCCGTTGCGGATTCGCCATGCAATTCTCTCAGCGCTGCCGAGAGTTTTGGCGGGGCGAGCACAGCCTGCTCGAAGGTGCCCAGATGTGAACTGACGTTCCAATTCACGGCTGGACCACTTTTCTTGCACGGCCATGCGCAGGTAGAACTCGCGCTCCTCGGAGCGCTTGGACTGCCCCAGAATGATGAGGTTGTGGGTCCAGGGCAAAACTCTCACCAGCGCTGAGAGTTTTGGGTCGTCCCGGTAGGTCTCATTGAACTGCCGCATGCGCCACAGGTTTTGCACCGAGAAGCCACGCAGACCAGGCATCGTGCGCGCCAGGTGCTGCGCCAACCGATCTACCACGCCTTCACCCCAATCGGCCGCCGCCAGCTTTCGGCTGACGTACTGGCCAATCTGCCAGTAGAGACCCACGAGCTCCGTATTGACCGCCTGGTACGCACGCTGGCGAGCCTGCTCGATGAGGCCGACCACCTCGGCGAACGAGGTTTCGATGGGCTCGGTTGCGGGCAGGGCGGTAAGCTGGCGGATAGAACGCCGGGGTTTAAGGGTGGCCTTCTTGGTGCTCACGTCAGGCAGGTCTGGAGTACGACACTTTACTGTATCGTCGCCAAGGCTGAGGCGGGCGTGGAGGAAGGCTTGGCCATTATTGTCATCGGTATGCGACGCATGGCTTGAAGTTCTGCCATGT
>Ga0114974_10000521_pt1 | contig 32330 bp, 48 predicted proteins | sample S_130206_EF_Meta_FD_87318 | JGI IMG/M metagenome (GOLD analysis project Ga0114974, IMG submission 87318) | Freshwater microbial communities from Lake Simoncouche, Canada to study carbon cycling - S_130206_EF_MetaG | ecosystem: Environmental > Aquatic > Freshwater > Lake | place: Lake... | reverse complement strand
TCGCTGATGGCTCGCGCTACTCGATACTTGGATAATTCGTTAGTGATGCTGGCAACGCCAGCAGTTTCAGCGGCACGAGCAGTTATTCCCATTCCGGCACACGGGTCAACAACGAGTTTGGCTTTGTAGTAGGATATGAGCGATGCTTCATCCGTGACTACATCGCTGGTCGGAAGGGCTTCTGGATAACCAGCGTTCTCCTTTTTCCGGAAGTCTCCGGCAAACATCATTGAGGGAAGTCCGTTGGCATAAGAGATATCCCACGAGTGAGGCTCTACGCCAAATTGCCGGATGGCCTGCTCGTTGGCTACCTGTTCCTTCATCGACCCTTCCATATAAATGGGTATCTCCAAATCCTTCGCCATCTTGACGAGGATTTTGAGTAGGTTTGTGAAATCAACCTTGCGCCCCTTGTCGCCATCAACCCCGGCCTTGGTGCGGAAGCCTTGTGCGATGCCGTTGTTCCACGGCGGGTCAACATACATAAAGTCTGGCGGAGTCTTCTTAATCTCCTCAAAGAGCCGGGTGTTGGCTTCCAAGTCGCCACAGATAAACTTGTGGTTTCCGACCTGCCAAATATCGCCGTCTTCGACGGGATAAAAATTGTGTGCGTCTCCGTATGTCCAGATGGCCATAGACCTATTTATGTTGTGCCAATGTCAACTGTCAATGGGTAAAATGGTGGGTGCGGCTGGACTTGAACCAGCATTTCTCCCGTTATGAGCAGGGTGTTCTGACCTTTGAACTACGCACCCAGACCAAGCGTTATGCCCATAGGATTACAAAGTGCAAGGTAAAATACCATATACATATGGCCATTACTAATTATACCATTACAGGGCAAAACTTTTTTATCAAAACCGAGTTGGGTGAAAGATTTGAACAGGGCGGACTTGCGCTTATTCAATGGGAGCCGGGTTACGACCCAGCCCAGCACCCCCTATCAGAGTGGACAATGAACCCGGTCACGATTTCTTGGACGGCTTGGTATGTTCGTGACTACCAAGGAATTGGGATGGGAGTGTTTGGCTCTAACGGAACGCAGACCGCTTACAATAGCCCGTTTTACCTGTTTATCGACTTCTCCAACGCATCAAATTATACGCCCTCAATGGCTGGACAGGTTTGGCTTGGACAGGTCACAGACATTCTTGCGCTCCCCGGTGGCGACCAAGAATTGACTATCACCGCTTCTGGCATCCGTTCGGTTGTTGGTAGCAATGTCGGGAGCGTTCTGTTCTCTCAAGACTTCAATACTTGGACACCATCGTCCGTTCCGGAGCCAAGTTACTCCGCATTTGCGCTGGTTCTCTTTGTCTTGGCTGTGGGCCTAAAGGTATTGACTCGACGCAAAGTGAAACAATGAGGTATCTGCTCCTTCTCCTGTCTGTTGCCTGTTACGGCGAAGCCGTAGACGGATATGCCACAGTTACTAATTTGGTCGGCTCTGGCTTTATTGAAGTGGCTGGCAAGGATGTGCCTATTAAGAAAGATGCCCGTGCTATTGCTTCAAATCGCCTCAAGACCGACAAATCTACGCAGGCCGACATTATCCTCTCAAACGGCATCAAACTCATTCTGACGGAGAACTCGACAGTCCTACTGAAGACTCTAAAGCAGACTGCCGGAACGCTTCAACCTCCCAGCCCGGACAACAAGTCGTTTAAGGAACTTGGCCCCAGCATTACCGAAGTTGAGGTCGAGACGGGCAAGGTTATTGGCGATGTAAAGAAACTTGTCCCCAACTCCGTATTTACGCTCAAGACACCCGTGGGCGTGGTTAGCATCAAGGGGACTGTGTTTTCTGTCGAGTTCAAGAAAGACAAGGACGGCAACGCCGTCTTTAATGTTGGATGCTTGGTGGGCCGGGTAGTGGTTCAGATGTCCGACCCCAAGGTAGCACCTATGACAGTTCCGGCAGGCAAACAATTATCAATGACCGCTCCTGCACCTGCGCCCAAACAGGAAGATAAACCGGGCGACAAGCCAAAGGATAAGGAAGAAGCCAAACCCAAGGGTGAAGATGGCCCAAAATCAGAGCAACCCGTTGAACAGCCACCCCCTCCTCCAATAAAGATGGAGATGACAACCTTGCCACCTACCGCTATGGCTGGAGTGAAGATGGATATGCCCCCTCCCGCGCCACCGCCTGCTCCCAAGCCCCCGGCAACCGCGTCTCCAGACGCTCTTGACAAGATTATTCAGCAGGTAGAAATCAATATCCTTAAAGACCAACTTAACCCAACGCCTACCGGCGGATAAGTGGTGACCCGTGGCGGAGTCGAACCGCCATTCTCCGGGTAGAAGCCGGGAGTCCTGTCCATTGGACGAACGGGTCAGAAGTGGAGCATCGGGACGGATTTGAACCGACAACCCCCTGTTTACAAAACAGGCGCACTACCATTGTGCTACCGATGCGAAAGAAGGCCCGCAGGGATTTGAACCCCGACAAGGAGAACCAAAAACTCCTGTGCTACCATTACACCACGAGCCTGTGAGTCAATTACATTCCGCACATACCTTCGCACTCCGCACCAAAGTCCCACTCTTTCTGACCCTTGTCAGTATCGGAGTCAAAGTCGATTTCGCCCAGCGGGAGGCAAGAGTTGTGTAGGTAGACTTCCATACGGAGGTTCTTGGAGTGGTCTTTGAAGCCCTGCCGGATATCCTTATCAAACTCGACTGCCTTCTTAAAGTATTCCGGGTCGTCGTTACGCAATCTGCGCCATTCGTCGTTAGAGTGGAACGGGCAATAGTAACAAGCGGAGCGAGGTGGCTCCGGGTAACCATTCTTCGTCATCCATTCAAGGCAATGCTGGCGATACATTCGCTTCTCGATAAGCGGATACCGGAGTTGCGTCCAAGCATTCTGGGACACCTTCGCTCTCTGCATTTCGTCGTAGGATATGCCAATCCATTGCGTGACAGTCAGTTCCTTTTGCGCTCGCTTGATACCACAACGCTCCTTGATGGCGGCGATGATGGGCTTAATCTTGTAGTCGGCTGTGCATTTCCGACCAATAGCGGCAGTCTTGTCGCCATTGGGCATAATGCCAAACAGAGGGATAAGTCGCTTAAGGTAAACCTCGCCGTTGGTCTTCTTGTGGGGCTTAAGATTTTCAGCGGTAAGGTCGCCATTGGTTACCCGGATAACAGGGTAGGGCAGTTGTGCCTCCAGCCAATCAAGCCACTTGTAGACGCTTGCTGGTTCTGCTTGCGTGTCTGCAAAGACCGCAAAGTCCGGCATTGGGCCGACTTCACCCTTCGCCGCCATCAGCGCAAGGCAGGAAGACTGAACTCCAGCCCCAAGATTGAGGACTGTGAATTGGGTCTTCTCCGCTGGAGGATTAAAGATATCCGTGTGCATATTCGTGGAAATGTGTCGTTACCGCTGACGCGGTCAAGGGTAATTGTTACCCCTCGGAAGAAACAGTCTTGCGACGATTGGGAGGAACTGAACGAGATGCTTTTACCTTTTGCAGTCCAGAAGCCTTTAGGGCTTGGGAAATAATACTCATCACTCGGTTGTTTTGAGCCATCTTCAACGGAGTTGAAATAACATTCTTGCCGACTCGGATGTAGACTCCCACTACATCCTTTGACCCGGCTAAAGTTGTTTTGATGTCTGCAAATCCTTTGCTGTTGGGTTGGACGATGTTGGCGTATGCCTTTAGGTCTACGCTATCACCAATTGCGCCCTGCGACTTGAGAATAAAGATGCTCTTAATGGCGTTCCGGATAATCACGCCTTCCTGTGGGTCGGAGTTGGGGGACAGCAGGGCATCCATAGTCAGTTCCTTGGCGGCTCGCATAGCCGAATTGTAATAGCCCGAATACTGTTCTGCAATAGGAGGCAACTTGCCTTCCTTGTTAGCGATAATACCACCAGCAAGGGGATTGGGGTGCTTCTCCCCGGTCACGACTGTGCCACCCTTGTTGGGAAGGACTTCTACAGGGTCATCAAACTTGGCGACATCCAAGGCTACAGCCATCTCGCTACGAGCCAGCATACCGCTTGCCCGACCTTCAGAGTAGGTGTTACCTTCTGCGTCGGTGAAGCCACCACCGGAACGGCGCAATCCACGCTCATTGGCTCCGGCAAAGTCAGAGCGAACTTTGTCAGCCCCACGAGAGCCTGTTGGATAAGAGCGTGCCATCGGTCAGTTAACCAGCAAGTTTACCGACCTTCTTGGCGAGGTTATAATTCCCGGCTTCGACCATACTCTTTTGAAAGGTGGCATTAATTTCTTCATCCAGAGCGGTGCGGAAGTCGGTCTGGTTCATAAGTTGGGCGCGGAGGTCATTTGGAATAGCCTTACCCGTGCTGTCACGGAGTTCCGTAACCGAAGTCTTAATGAGGGTAGGCTCCTTCTCGCCTTCTTCGCCGTCTTCCACATCGGTCATAGCAAACCGGATATCGAAGTCTGCCGTGTAAGTCTTACCACCGACCTCAACTGTCGTGTCGGAAGCAGAGTCAAAGATTTCGCTCCCAGCAAAGGTCTTCAATTCTGCCGGAGACAAACCCAGACCACCCTCAATGAAGGGTTCAATAGCCGGAGCAGAGCCAACGGACGGGTTGGTGGGGCCAGCAGAAGCACGAACCTTATTTGCGCCACGAGAGCCTGTAGAATACGAACGAGCCATACAAGTTAGTTGTTATTTGAGACGAGCCGGACGGCGGTCGGTGGGAAGGAACTTTGCTTGCTCCTTAAAGAACTGATTGAACTTCTCCTTGTCGTGGGAAAGGTCATACTCCTCGGCAATATTTTCCGGGTCAAAGCCCTCGCGCTGAAAGCGGCCTTGCCGTAAGGTAGCGTCAATGTTCTTAAACGCATCGGTTTGGAACTCGTCTTGAAACTTGGAAACGGAAATCGCTTCTTGGAACTCGTCGGCGGACATCTGTATTTGGACATTGCCCGGCCCTGTAAGGGTAACCATCTTCAAGTTTAAGTCAGCCGATGTTTTACGACCCGTTTCAAAGTCGATGTCTTGCTGGATGACAGCCGGAGAGCGGTAGGTCTTGGAGTCTACATTGGACTTCTCAAAGTCATCAAGAACCTTTCGGTCTTCACCGGAGATTGCGGTGTTAACCTTGATTGCGTTTCGGGCTTTTTCAAAGCGTTCAGCATTAACGATAGACTCGTTAGCGGTTCCAAACATAGCCCGTGCGCCTGCGCGAGCCTGTTCAGCCTTGGTGTCGTTTAGCCTGTTAGCACGGACTTTGTTCGCACCTCGTGAGCCTGTAGAATATGAGCGAGCCATTGTTTTTGTTAGTTAAATTATTGGTTTCTTGGCCCTTTTTTGGAGGGGATAATAGCGTCTTGAATGGCGTTTTTGAGATACAAAGCGTATTCGTTGTGTCTCTCGATAATTTTTCTCTCCTTTGCTCTGTCTTCATCGGAATAGATATTCTTCTCCGTTTCTTCATCAACGCTGACCGAGTAGGGGTAGTTTGTTTCCTTAATGTCAAAATGCTGGACAAGAGTATCAACCCCGTCCGCATACCTTTCAATTGCATCGTCAATTGTCTTAAGTTCTCCCTTGGTAGCACCTCTTGTGGCCAGCAAATCACGATAAGCAACGGATGTGTTTATTGTGTTCATCGTGTCAGTAAATACATCCTTTTGTCTTCTGGTGAAAGGGTAATAAGGATTATATGCAGACGCTCCACCGCCAAAGTCGCTGTTGAAACTGTCCATAAGTTCATCTGGCTCAATTTTGACCTTGCGCTTAATTTCCTCGGCAGCACCGGGAAGCCCCGCCTCCTTGGAAGTTTCATCGTTAAGTTGCTCACGAATACCCTTCATCGTGATGCCATAATCGCCACCACTACGCTTGGCCTCGGCGGCACGATAGTCAGCACCCCCATAAGGGCCAGAGTCAGACCGGACGCTGGTAGCAGATTTGTTATATGAACGAGCCATTGCGATAGTGGTTATCTGTCTACCCCTTATTTGTAAAGGGTAAAGATTAAATCCATATGCTTTTCCATCGTTTCCCGGCGTGCCAAGAAGGTAGGATTGGCTTCCGCAATGAACCTTTCTACCGCTTTATGGGTATCTACAATGGTAAGATACTGCGGGTAAGCCGGGTCGGCTGGCCATACAGTAAAGGACATAGTCTTATTGGTGTTAGCCCAGCACTTGGACAGGATGGTGAACACCTCCTCCGGAGTGTAAAACGCCATAACCCCAATTAGAACAGTTACATCCGTGGTAGGTATTTCTCCGTTGAGCAGGTCTGTTTGCACCAAGCGGACATCTGCCCCGACATTCCTTCGGGCTATAGCGAGGGCGTTCTCAAAGAAGTCCGTCCCCGTATAGTCTTCCCGGCGCACACCACGCTCCTCAAGGCACTTTAGTAGGGAAGCGTGTCCACACCCTGCATCGTGGACTGTTAAGCCCCGGAGGGGCGTTCTGGCTTCCACATCTTGGATAACCATAGCAAACCTCTTGTCCTGTCCTTCCTGCGTCCACCAGCCCAACTTATTTGGCAGGGACTTGTAGTTCCGGTCAAAGAACCTGTAATGGTCAATTGGCCTCACAGCAGTTTCGTCCAAGCCTTCTGACCACGACGCTCCGGGAGGAGCAGTTTCCATATCTGCCCCCGGATAAAATACTTAAGCACATAGTGGAGCGGGTAGTTATTCATCGCTTTGTTGCGCTCGCTGGCCTGCAATTTGTAAATCTGGTAAAGGCGGTTGAGGGCAAGCGTCCGGGGCTTCCCGTCCTCGTAGTGGTCTTTGATGTATTGCTCGATGCTTTCGATGCTGTCCCCATACTTGGCGATGATAGCCGTGTCATTCCGGTCATCGCCGTATCTGTCGTGGACGACTTGGTCTGGGAAAATCTTGAGTAGTTGGTCGTAAAAGACCGGGTCAATCTGCCTTAACTTCTTTAGGTGACGCATCTTCTCTGGATGCAAGAACGACGAGGTGCGCAACTCCATCTTGGCAAAGAGTTGGAAGTCGTAGACCCGGCAGTAAGGGATTTTGTTGTCGTAGAGATACTTGAGGATATCTCGCTCCTCCCAATCGTAAAGAGGCTTGCATAGGGTCGCCGCCTTGTAGCCCAGAGACTTGTTAATGTAGTTCTCCACCAACTTGTTAACCGACCCACGCCAGCGGAAGCGGGACTCGGATGCCCGGATGCCGTTCATCTGCGCAACCTTGCCGACAAACCATTGGCATTGGTATTCCTCGACCTCCTTGTCCCACCACTCCAAGTCCCAATTAGCGTCGTCTGGCCTAATCGCGTAGTCGGGGATGGCTCGGAGGTTTTCCCGTTTTTTGTCCCAATGCTGGTATGCAATTGGCTTGTCGAAAACATAGCGGAGTCCCGGCTCTGGGATGCAAAGGTGGTGCATTCGTATCCACGGAAACGATGCGTAATGCCGGACAAAGTCTATGGTAGGCGCAAGCGTGAACTCATCGTGGCGAAACACGCAGTTGACGAACTTCAGACCGCGTTCCTGTGCCACTTCCCATACGAGGTGCGCCAGCACCTGTGAGTCTTTACCCCCGGAGAACAGCACAATGGGCGTATCGTGGATGTCGTAAATGTGGTGAATGCGTTGCCGTGCCGCTTCCAGCACCGATATCCCCATAGGTTGCTTAAACCTGCTCATCGCTTTTGCACCTTGGGTGCGAGTTTGTCCCGGCGGTTCCAGCAGGACAGGTCGTCTTTCATATCGCTGGTTAACATATGGGGCGGTAGCAAATTAAGATGGTTGTATAAGTAGTCTCCGTTCTCCTCAAGCCAAATGATGCGCTTACGCATCTCCAGCATTTCTTGGACTGCTTCCTTTGCGGCATCGACATTGATGCACAAAATGTCGTTGGGAGTTTTCCCGTTTTTTAACATCTTATTCCGTCTCTTGTTCGCCGACGCTATGCAATGCTGTAGGCGTCTCACCCCCAGCGTCTTGGCTTCGTAGTCGGTCATTCTTTTGGTTCGTATACGAACTTCTGCCAATTGTCGTGCGCTGAAATAAAGTCCCGGTCAGACAGTCCGAGTATCATCTGTCTCATCATCTCCAGACTCATCCCATCGCCACAGGCGATTAGCCCGGCTACGAGAGCGTCTGCTTCCTTGAGGGACACAAACTGTTCAGAGCCGACTTTTGTGGTTTGACTCCACTTCAGCACAACTTCTTTAGGTCGTCTCAACGGCGATACCGCTCAATGAGAATGGACAAGCCAAAGGCAGTAGCAATCGCCGGGAGAGCATAGATAACCACATCCTTGTTCAGCGTAGCGTAGACAGTCGTCAGAATGACGAACAGGGCCTCAAGTGCGCTGATGGTAATGGTGCGGTTTCCGGGGATGACGCTCTTGCCTTTGCAACAAGAATGCTGTCTGACCTCGGACATATACTCCTTGTTGGAGTTGTTAAACTCTTTGTCGTAGCCAAACTTTGGCTTGTTGTATTCGGATTGGGGTTCAGTCATAGGTTTGTTTGATTTGGGAAAAGAGGTCGCCCCAAGCGGTGGCCATTGCCTTCCGGCAATTGGAGGTGTAGTCACCTTCGGTAGCAATCATTACAGACCCTTGAAGGCGGCGCATTGAGTCGCTGTTGAGGGCTATCCACATTATGGCAGAGTCCGGCTGTTCGGCAAAAGGTATGCCCTCCAGCGAACCCTTAAACCACATTTTCATATGGATTTGGTAACCAAGGTAGTTGCCTTCGTCAACGAACCCAGCCGTTGCAAATGACAGCGGTAGGCGTTCTTTGACTTCAGCAATGAAGTCGGCTTGCTTCACAGGATAGTGATAGACCGGGCGACACGAGGTTCGCGCTTGATAGCACCCTTACGGGCTAAAGCGTTGAGGTGCTGTTGCACCGCATTAGGCGAGATGCCACCCATCTGGTCGGAAATATCCCGGACAGACGGAGGGAAGCCCTTCAATGCGTGAAAGTTTTTAATAACAGTCAGCGTGACCTTCTGTCGGACGGATAGTTTTTGTTGTGTGTTCATCGTGTTCAAATGTATTATTCGCTAACGGGCTTGCCCGTGTCAATTGTTTTTTGTCCAGAGGCAAAGCGTATCCACATCTCGATTGACGGGTGGTCTGGCTCCAAGTCTTGTAGGCGCATCGCCATCGAATTGCCAGCCTCAAGAAGACTCTCGGTGCGAAGCATCCACTTGTCTCTCGACGAGCGCAAATGGTCTGCTTCACGCTTGGCGTGAATTAATGCACCCTCAACCATTTTTAGGGTCGGCCTCATCGGTGGGGGGTGTAAAGTTGCCCCGGATATAAGCGGAGATGCGACCGCCAATGGTTCGCTCCTCCGGGTATTGCTTCTTGAGCAGGCGGATAAAGGTGTAGAACTCCTTCAGTTGTGGCTCCGTCTCAAAGATGATGTTATACTGAACTACGGCCTTTCCAATGAAGCCGTGTTCCCCTCCAGCCGATAGGTCTGGGTCTTGGTTTGCTGGGTCGCTCATAGTGAGATGGGAGGATTATTGGATAGACGATATCCGGGGCTTTCCGGAAGGTCTGGCAGGTTATTCTTCATAGCGTAGTATCGAATGTCCGCCCGCTTGACGCTGGTGGCTCCTCCGTCTCGTGCATACTTTTCTGCCCACACAAGGTTTTTGCCTTGCTTCACGGCTTCGTGGTAGGCACACTTAATGCACGCCTGTCGGTCAGAGTTCTTACCCCGGAGTTGGGTCGTCGGAGATTTCTTACCATTGGTATCCATCCAATAGCGCAACTCGTTTTCAGTAATGCCGTGTTTGTCGGCAACTTCAATCCTGTTTAGGTTGAAATTAAGCGTCCAATAAGCGTATGCTTCCTTGGACTTACTGTTTTTTAGTGTCTGTTTCGGTGTTGTTTTTGTCGTCATTGTGTGTGTCTTGGTATCGTGCAAATGCTTGGAACTCCGGGGACATACGCTGAAACTTAATCCAGCGACGCTTGGCGTGCCAGAGTTCAAGCGCAGACCGGACAGTAGCGATGATGGTCATCGCCCCAAAAAAGGAGCAGATGATAAACACCGAACCGCCAATAACCACGGCAATCCGGATAAAGATGTTGAGCCAATCCATTAGGACTTAATCTTGCTCTTGGGGTTGAGGAGGCGATAAGCATCCCAACGCTTATTGACAGCGGCGCGACAGACCTCGGCAGGACGACGCTTGGAGTCTCCCGTCCCGGCAAGTCCACCCATTCGGCCAAGGATGCGAGCGGCTCGCTTAATGGCTTCGTGCTGGGCTTCAGTTTTTTCGGTGTCTCGGAGTGACTTTTTCATAGTGTGCTGTATGCAAGTGATTGAGCAATGTCAACCCTGCCCTTCCGGGCAAGGCAACACCACGCTCAATTACTTGGTAGGGTTCCGGGCTTCTCGGACGGCGTTAAGGATGGCCGTTCGGACAAAGTCACCGGAAACGCGATTGTTGCCAGCACGGCGGAGAGCGTCAAGGAACTCCTTGACCTCACCTGCTCCATTGGTCTTCGTGAAGAACGCCCCGACGACATAGTGCTTTACTTGGTTCGCATTTGGGATGCCTTTCTTCTTGGCGGTGACATACCGCTTGGCGGCGGCGAGGGTTTCGGGTCGGATGTATTTCATTGTGTCGTGTATGGTGGAGATTACTCGGAGTCGGTTTCAAGGAGCGACTGTGCGCGAGCCTTGTCGAACTCGGAGGAGGCAATGGTGATGGCCATAGCCACACGCTCTTGTAGGGCCTTGAGGGCAAGTTCAGCGTGTTCCGGCGACTCGGCAGAGGCGTGTTCACGCTTCGCCGCAAGGGCGCGAGACAGGGCCTTCTTGAAAGTAAGGCCACGAGGGGAGGAGTTGTTTACGAGTTTCATTGTTTGTGTGGATGAGAGTGTATGCCCGGTTAGGACTGTTTGTCGAGGTCGCCGTAAGCGGACTCAATCTTCTTATTGGAGTCAGCGCAGTAGAGGTGCGAGTCCTCCCAATTGATTTCGCATCCGATAACCAGCCAACCGCCCGTGCTGTCTTCGTCGGTGATAGCGGATACGACAAGTTTCTGGTTCTTCTGGGCAGACTCGTAGGACAGAGCCTCGCCGTCAGAGGTGATAAAGTAGCGGGGGTAGCCACCGGGGAATGCGTAGCGACCCTCCGTAAGATTGAGCAGGAACTGCTCTGCGGTATATCGACCCATTATTCGATTTCCTTTTTCCAGCCCTTGCTGGCGTTACGGGAGAACTTCACCTTGGAGGTGAACGCGACGGAGGCGCGACCCCCGGACTTACGAACGGAAGTGAGAACTTCCTTGATTGAGATTTTCGATTTCATACGGACAGCGTGAGGCAAGCGTTTGCGTTTGTCAACTTTATTTTTGGGACGCTTCCGCATTGAAGTTGAAGATAACATCGTAGGCTTCTTTCTGCGACATTCGGTTAAGAACAGCCACAGACTCGTCCTGCTTCGGGTCGAGTCCGACATTGCACCAACTGACTCGGTCACCGCGCCGGATAACCACGAGAGGCGTATTGAATGCTGGGGAGCAACCACAGCGACATCCAGCCTTGTAGTTCCAGCGGAAGCCCTTGAGGCACTCAAGGTTCTCCATCGTGTAGTTGTCCGGGAGTTGAGCCAGACCACAAGCAAGTAGGTGCTTGGCTGTGGACACAAGGTGCTTCCGGTATTCGGCAAGGCGTTCGTCGCCTTCAAGTTCCTCCGTGCCACGCTCGGAAAAGCGAGAGAGGAAGGTGCTATCCTTGCTGGAGATGCTGGGAGCGATGCGGATGGTTCGCGCTCCGCCCCGGCGAGGGGCATAGACGGAGATGGAGGTCATCTCGGTCTTACTTCCGTTATCGGAGAGCATTCCCTTGTTGACGGACAACTTGTAGCGAGTGCCAACCTTCTCGTAGGCTACAGGCGGAAGTCCGGTCTTAAAGTCAAAGATGGTCTGGGAGGTCATAGTCGTGTATGCGTGTGTATTGTTGAGAGGGTTAGATTACCAAGCCCAAGCAGGAAGGTATTCCTTCTTGGCGTTACGGCAGATGAGGGACTGCGTAATGATTTCGTCTTCCATCTTGCGCACATCGCTACGCATAGCCGGGAGCATCGCCCGGCCTTCCGGAGAGAGAGCCGTAGCGTCGATAAGGATGATGAGACGCTTGGCCTCAACAATGCGTTTGGAGAGGTCGTTGATACGGGAGGAAGCGTCCTCGGCGATTTTTTTGTAATCCATAGTCGTGTTGTGCGTAGATGTTCTTTCAGATATATAGACAGGTGTCAAGTGCTTATTTTCGGCGAGGGCCGGGAGTGAGAAAAACCCAGCAAACCACATCACGCTTACCCGTCTCCGGGTCAATGTCGCCCCACTCCTTGAAGTCGATGCGGTCTTCCGTAAGTTGCTGTTTGAAGGACTCAATGTCCTTGGTAGAAAGCATCTCGTCAAAGTGGTGCGGGTTACGACCATCAAGGATGGCCTTCTTGCGCTGAATGATGCCAAGGTCTTTCCACGCCTTAAAGCGGTCATCGGGAGTTCCACGGAAATTGGTTTCCCGGACTTCCTTGGTAGCACGCCAAACTTCACCAATGAGTTCCTGCACAACAGGGTGTAGGCTTTCAAGGTGAGCAATTGTCTCCGGAGGGAGGGAGGCAAGTTGTTCGTGCTGGTCGGGCGCGAGGTTAAGTTTTTCTGCGAGCGTTTTCATATGCGTGTTGTTTATTTACATTCACGATAATGAAGCACTTGGCTATGTCAAGCAACAAAATCAATAGCCGGGTGGAAATATGTAGTTGACAGATGCTCGTAGGTCGTCCACACTCCTCAATATGAAACGACACCTGCGACTCTTTAACCCGCTCCAGACAATGGGGCTTCTGGGCAAGATGTATGTCTACACGCCCAAGGGAACGCTGGTGCTGACCCGCCCGTCGGTCACGCTGGAGTATCCTAACAATAAGGATGCGGTTGTAACCGGGCTGGCTCAATGGGTCGTCGCCAAGCACAACCTCTGGCATCTCTGTCACCGCAACTAATCTACCGCTATGCCTGCCAATAATTCCGAATACGCTTACAAGTATTACGCCAACTCCAAGAAAAGCACCCGCATACCACACGAGGTAAAGGTAATGAGAGAACAGGCGATTGATGCCTTCATCGCCGGAATGAGTATTGCCGATGCAGTCAAGATGGGCGGTTTCCCCAGCGACTACTCGTTCAATATTGTAATCAGTCAGTTGCGCCGTCGTGGGGCTAACATCCCCAAGGTTCGGTCTGGTAGTTGGAAACATTTTTCCGTAGACGAGTCCGACACCAAAGTGAACGAGAATGGTCGCCGATGCTATTCCGACGAAGTCCGGAGCCGTGCTATTCAACTCCGGGCTGAAGGACTTTCTTACCCCCAAATCATCAAAGCCGTCGGCGTTGGCTCGACCCGCACAGTAATGGATTGGGTTTTAGAACACGATAAGAAATGCACTTGACACCTGTTGCCTACTAACCCATAACATCTTCCACACGCCCAATGAATATCACGCTCAACTCCTCTCTGGTCGCCGATGCCGGAGAGTTCAACCTCTCGCCCAAGGAAGACGCTCGCGTCTATGCCGAGTGGCAGGAACACATCAAGTCCGGGAATGACCCCTATGACTTCGTGACTGACCTTATCGTCCGTGAGGACGGCGAAGATATGGTCTATGTCGCCCGGCACGACAAGCCCGCCTCGTGGTGCATCAAGGCTACCTTTGCCGACCTCCCTGTCCTTTGGCTGGAGTTCTGCCGTCGTGACTTCACCAACCTTACCAAGTAATCAAGACTATGCCCAAGCCTGCCTACGAGTCCCAGCCCATCCGAGTCATCTACATCAACGGCGAAACCAAGACCGCCGAGGAAGTCATCATCGACACCCGGTGGATGGATGAGTCCCAAGCCCAGCGTTCCGTTTTGCGCTGGTTTAAGAACAAGGGGGAATACGAAGACCTCGATAGCCTCTCCTTGTCGGATACTGAACGCCTATGGTATTCGGATGACCAGCACAATGCCGACTTCCCGATGCCCGTGTCTTTTGTCCGGCTGGCTGGTTCGCTCACTCCGGTCTACGGAGATATGCTCATCGCCTCCCGTAAACCCAACGGCTACCTCACCCATTCCAAGATGACTGTGGAAGAAGCCCAGAGCCTTGTAGCCCGGCCACGGCTGGTGTCCAAAAAGGTTTGAGGTTGACAAGCATCCAATGTTATATACGCAAGTGGTAATGAATAATCCGTCTACAAGTCAAATCAAGGAAGCGTTTGTCCAAGCCGCGCTGGCCGAGGATGAAGCCAAGCAGGTGAAGCAAAACCTCATACGCCTACACTATCTTTCAGAGGAAGTGGATAACGCCACCTTCCTCGTTGAGAATATGGGTCGCATCGCCGAGCCGTCAGCCGACGCTCACGATGTGCTGTTCCAGCGTCTTAACAAAGCCAAGGAAGACCTTGCACGGGTAATCCGGGAGGATGGTATGCTTGGTGAGGTTAAGAAGGGTCTGGAGCGAACCTATGTCGCTTCGGAGTCCGCCTTCCACATCCTTAAGTAAAAAAATAGCCCCTTGCGGGGCTACCAAACCGGGACACGACTCCCGATTTACACGACACACAACGACAAACCGACACCTTTTGAGGTGTGTCAACTTCCTTTCCGTGTCCGTAGGTTTCTCACTATAAGTGCCGTAGCCACACCCATTGCGCCGATACAGACTGCAAGACCAATATCCCGGAGGGATATGAGCGTTAGCGTGGCCGTTGAAAGTTGTTTTTCCAAGTTCTTGTCGTCACTCTTAATCCCGGCATCAGTAATGATTAGGGCCATCGTATTGGAGTTTTGAAAACTCTTAACCACATAGTCGCAGGCCCACGCCGTAAAACAGGCCGACAGGGCCGCTACAGTCAGCAGGCCAATCATTGCCCAAAACAGATTTTTATCTGCGTTTGGAGCCGGACTTGGATTTGGTTTTTTCTTTGCCACGAGGTTTGACCTTGTTGATTTCGGCTTCGCCCTTTGCCTTTACCCAGCGTAGGAGGTAGTCCGTCACTTCGGGGGCGGCGTATCCGGAGCCACCGGAAACTGCTAACCATAACCCCGTTGAGGTAAAGTAATCCTTGGTTCCCAGACCCACGAGTGCGGCTGTGATTGAGGCCGCAAGGAACCTGCGCAACACAAACCCAAATGTCACGGGTTCAGTAGATAGTAGGATGCGAGCCGTCATCGCCATACCGCCAAGCACCGCCGCAAGCACCCCGTCTTTTACTTCCGGGGGGAAACCGCCAATTAATTGCGGGTCTGGAGATGCTGGAGGAGGAGGACTCACGAGGGTTTAATGTCTTCCGGTTGGGGTTCGCAGGCCGGGACGGCCTTCTTCTTAAACACTATTCTGGCTACGGCAATTAGGCCCAGCAGAGCAAATGCACCAATTATGTAGATGAAGTGCGGGCTGTTCCAGACGAACGGGAGCGACGAGACAGCGACACCAGACGCAAAGAGTTGGAGGCCCATTGTTTTCGAGCCGAATATGAACATTGCAATTCCAGCAAGCGATACAAGTCCGCCCAAGTATAGGAACTTGTCCTTGCGTGCTTCTTCAGCATCCAAACGGCGTAACGCTTGTTCTTGCGCCAATGCCTGTTCGCGCTCTTGGAGTTTTGCGTTGAACTCCGCCTGCTTCTTCGCTTTCTCCGTTTCGTATTTCTGGTCAGCGTCGGACAACTTCTTGCGTAATGCCGTCGCTTCTTCCTGTTCTTTCTTGTAGGCATCAGCGATTGGCTGACCGCCCAAAACGGCTTCGACACGAGCCTTGGTAGAAACCCAATCTTTGTCCCCGGCTTTGCCCAGCAAGGTCTTGGTAAGTTTTAATTCGGAAACCAGCACATCGTTGTTGAGCGATGTCGGGTTCTTCTGCGCCAATACAGCCGAAATTGCTACCGAGGCGGCGGCTTTGGACAGGCGTTCTTCGGTAGCCCTGTCGAGTTCTTTTTCCGCCCCTGCCAGCCCCGTGGTCGTAGCGGGTTCCGGGAGTGGAGGTAGTTCTGTCTTTCCGCTGAACAGCGAGCAACCCGTTAATAGTAGGGTTGTGAATAACCCTGTGAGTAGTGTTGATAACCGGGGCATACAGGAGTGGACGATTGTCCACCCCTGCGTCAACTTCAAGCACCGGGCGTAGTGGGAGGAGTCGTCGGACGGGGAGGGGGAAGGACGGCGGTATATTCCAAGGCAATGATAGCCGCATCAAGTTCTGCCTTCGTGTTCATCGAGAGCAGTTCAAGGCGAGTGTGGGCTTTGCCGGGTTGTGTGTATTCGCCGATAACCAGCGCGGTCTTGGCTTCGGAATTAAGGAGGGCGTTCCAGCCGACCGGGAGGACGATGTCTGTGAGTTCTGCTTTCATAGGTTAGATTGGTTGTTCGCCGGAGTTGATGTAATAGCCAGCACCCCCGTCGTAATGGTAGTCTGTCACCCAAACAGTCCCTTCGTTATATGGGTAACTGTATGTGTAGAAAATGTCCCCTGCGTTCGCCCGGTTTTCACCAATGGTATTTATTTCCGTGCCGTCGCCAAGGGCCGTCCAAATTGTCCACGACTCTGAATAAGTCCACGATTGTTGCTGGAAGTATTGGTCTTGGTAGGTTAGCGTTCCGTATGAGGTCTGCTTGCTTACGGCAAACCCGGACGGATACCAGCAATCATTGGTATTGCGCCCAATTAGCGTGTAGTATGTGCCGCCGTAGCCGTCCGTATAGACATAACTGTAATCGGCATAGGTATCCCAGCCCGTCCCGACTGCATCGGTGAGGTGAGCGTAAGCGCAAACGCTGTAAAGGAAGATGCCCGCCACAGGCGGGGACGAGGTAATGTAGTAACCGCTATACCCGTCAAATATGACAGTCCAAGTGTAGAGCGTTGAGGGGTCTTGCCATTCGCTAATGATGTCTCCGGCGTAATGAAAAGAACTTCCGCTACCAAATGTAATCGTGCCACCATTGCCATCTGCATAGGTGTAATTATACCGGATAAACCATTGGTAAATACCGCTTTGATTTGAACCCATCACATTTTGCCAATAAAACTCGCCGGGGTAATCAACAAGGTAGTAAGTGTAATAGCCGTATGGGTAGTAGCAACCACCCGTGTTGTCTCCATAGAACACATCGTATGACCCACCAAAGCCGTCTGCAAAAACATTGTGAGACGACCAAGCCCCATTACGCATTGTCCCAGAGGCATCAAGGCCGGATGTAGTTTCGCAATATGTATACAAGAATGTCCCGTAAGCGGGAAAATCACTTGCGCTGGACACAATGCCAATTGTTCCAAAAAACATATTACGGAGCGATTAAGTCACCAGCCAATATCCATTCATTGGCTCCAGCCTTAATAACTGTGCAAACGGCATATTGTCCATTCGTTTTTGTTCTCCCGGCACGAGAGTTCAATGTGACACCGCCTTGGGGCGTTATAACCAAGGGGTCGCTACCGGACTGAATAAGAACATATTGCGACCCAACAGGAATAGAAACACTTACATCTGTAGGAATGTAGACAGGTATTGGCCCGCCCGACCCAACGCCGCCGTGCTTTACAATGTTATTGGGATACCCGCCCGTAATCGTGTAAGAACCACCAATCGGATTTGTAATCTGACCTTGCGTGACGCTTCTGACATACTCCGTTGTAGCCAACTTGGTTGAATTGTCCGTGGTAGGCGCTGTTGTCGAAAGGACATATCCGTTAACTTCAAGTTTTTGGGTTGCCGTCCAAGCCCCCGTAGTGGGGCTAACGCCAATGCCCACATTGCCATTCTGGTCAATGACAGTCGATGTGGCATCCGGGCTGGTTGCATCCTCAACGACAAGCGCGTGACCCGTTCCAAGTTGCGTAATTGTGAGTTGGGCGGAAGTGGAGTTGCTTGTTATTGCAACACCAGCCGAAAAGGTATTAAATTGATTGGCTACAGCCGGGTAGTAATTTACGCCCCCGGTTCGGTAAGCAAACTTGGGGGACGCGGCGGTGGTTATCCAGATGTCTCCATTTGTAGCACTCGTAGGAGCGGTGGTAATTGCCGTGCCAAGGTTTAAGGACGGCGTAGTCGCCGTAGTGGTAGTGTTGACCTTCCCGGTAAAGGTTGCCCCAGAAAGGTTGGACTTGAGGCCGAGCGCATTCTGTAAGTTCGTATTACCAGAAACCGCCCCGGTGATATCGGCGAAGTCCACCGAGGTCGCAGGGGTAACGCCGCCGACATTGACCACCCAAGCCGTGTAAGTTCCTGCGCCCGTGTGGTAATTGATGTCCACAGTCAGCACACCCGTGCTTGTGCTGTATGTCAGCACTTCGCCGTGCATATGGTGCGACGCGTCGTAGGAAATGGTAAGGTTCTGCGTCGGGGTGTAAGACAAGCCCGTGTCAATCGTGAAAGTCTTGTTCCCGTTGCTGACGCTGTTGCTCGTGGTCGAGGTCGTCAAATAGCGGTCGCCAGAGATGGCCGCTGTTGTCTGGGTCGTAAGGTCGCCAAATCTAATGTAACTTTGACCTGTGCTGGCTGGTGGCAGTTCGATGCTAAACCCTGCGATGCGTGTTTCTTCTTGTGAAATTACAAGTTCCGTAGGCGAGGAAGGAAACTGTATTGCCGCTCCGGTAAGGGTGGTCGTGAAACCAGATGTTGCAGTTTCGTCTATGGTGATTGCACCCGTTAAAGTGCCACCCGTGGTAGGCAGGACTGTTTCCCACAGACCGCTTCTACGACCATAAGTAGCACCCGTTGCGCTTGCATCTTGGATATAGCCGTCTGGGTTATTGGCAGGGTAACCAGCGGTTATCTGGATTGTGCTGTCCGGGAAGGTCAGCCCTCCCCCATTTGGAGCAAGAACGAACTTGCCGTCGAGGGGTGTGAACTTGTGAAGATAATGCGTTCCGGCTCCGTTGTCATTGTAGGAGTCGATGACTAAATCGGCGTTAAGTAGATTGCGGAAGCCCGGAGCGTAGACAGTTCCAGAAAAGGATGCCCCCGTAAGGTCTGCCTTCAAGGCAAGAGCATTGCTCAAATCGGTCTGACTCGAAAGCGTGCCTCCAATATTTCCCCAATTAGCCGCGACATCCGGCGCAGTTACAACCTGCCACGAGCCATTCTTACGAGCATACTGACTTCCATCTGAAGGAGCATCGGCAAGTCCAGAGTTGTTGTAAGAAATCGGGTTAAACGCCGTCTGGTCAATTAGGTCATTGGTAACTGTGCAGGGAGTCTGAAGCACAGTCCATCGGTTCCCGCCCATATCTTGCACTTCGACTTCAAGCGTTGCGGTGGCAGACTGCTTGCCATCCAGCAAATATTCAACTTCGGCAGTATCAAACGAAAGAACTCCAATCTTGGAGTTGAACTTCATCACGCCTTCGGCTGTGACATTGACCGGGAATGTGTATCCAACCGGGACTGTATTGGTTAGGCGCTGGTCGCCCGAAGAAGTTCTGTCGTTGTAGTATGTATTTTCAACCAGCGTCAAATCCCACACCGCGTCAGAAATACGAGTAACAGACGCTTGGAACTTACTTTTCCCACGCTGATAGAAATCAGTTTCAACTGTATCCGGGTAATAAAAGTCGGAAATGCCAAAACTGCCAATGTTTATACGAGCCGTGGCCAATCTTGCCCAATGCGTAGCCAGCGACCAAGAGACAGATGAGTTTGCAAGGTCTGCGTCTTGGTAAGGTAGGATGTTAGCCGTTGTCGTAATTGCAAGGCTCCCGGCGCGAGGGGTCGGCGAAAGGGTAATCCGCTTTTCCTTGTTGGCGGTTAGCGTCGTCAGCGTTAGGGCCGGAGTCGGAGCGTCTACAAACTCGCCTTGGAAGGCGACAGGGGTCTGGTATACCTTTATGGTAAAAGACTCTCTGGCGGTCAAGGAGCCGACCTTAAGAGGGATACGGCGGGATGTGCAGGACGGAACAAGTCTTGTAGCGTCCATCGACATCGAGGCCCGCACGCCAACAGTTAGGAAGTCTACCTTAAAAATAGTAGCGGACAACTTGGCCACGACCACGCCCCCTGCGGAGATTACGCTGGGCATTGCATTGAACAGCGTGTTCAACTCCGTTTCTGTAGCATCGTAGGGAATGGTAGCCGTGTTGGCTCCAAAAGTTACCTCCCAACTTCCTGCGGTTGGTGCGCTATCAACTATCCCGACCGCCACACGAACAATACAGTTGTCCGGGAATAGCACCTCGTCGTGGAAATCTGTCCCGGTATTGGACTTGCGAACCAAGTGTAATTCAAGGGATACTTTATCTCCCTGTCTAAATGTAATGGCTTCTGCGTTGTTGTTGCTATTCCAGCCGTCGTAAAGACGGCCATTGGAAGCATCAATCCACAGGTTGAGGTTCTTGGAGTTCATTAGACGACAATGCGAGCAGGGACGGCAAATCGGGTTCCTTGGACAGTAATCAATATCTCGTAAGGATAGTTAGCGTTTGAATAAGGAGCCGTGATAGGAGAAAACCCGGAGTCAAAAGCACCAACATCATTCATCGTAGCAAACGGGTTGGTTTGCGCAGGCGAGTTTGAGTAGTCCATTGCGGCTTTTTGAGCAAGGGTCGGGGCGTTTGTTGAGGCCGATGAAAAGCCGTTGAGAATAGTTTGAAGACCCGTTACTTCCGATATAGGGTGCGTATGCGTGGCGTTTGCCTTTCCGGAGTTAAGGTTGGTCAGTTCGGTTTGAAGACCAACAATGCCAGAAATGGCGTGGTTGTGGGTCGTGTCCGACTTTAATGCCAGAGCGGCAGTCAGTCCGGTCACGCTGGAAAGCGTATGGGTATGGGCCAGCGGGGCATAGCCAAAGGTTAGGTCATCCTGCGTGGCAAACACATTGGTCGCGCTGGGAGTTGTGGATTGCTGAATGGCATCTTTTTCGTCCTGCGTGAACACGCCGTTGACTTCAAGGTTGGTGACTCGGATGTCGATGGCTACATCAGATGCCTGTAACGCCGATATGTCCGCCCCGGTAATGGCTCCAATGTTGGTTCGCGCTTGCGTCTTTTGGGCAGGGGAGAGTGCCTGTGATGTGTCATAGCGAACCACGCTGTCCGCTGGGATTACATCGCCCCACGATTGGAGGGTATACGAGTCCGTGTCGATAAGGTCATTAACGATAGTGCAAGTCTGTTGCACCAAGGTTTGGCGGTTTCCATCCGCCTCAATCTCGACCTCAACATACGCTTCGGCTGAAGCCTTCCCGGCAAGAAGGAGTTCGGTATCAAGAGTGTTTAGGCTTAATGAGCCATACTTTGTGGAGAACCCAATTAAGCCGTTTCCGTCTGCTTGAATGGCAAGGACATTGTAAATCTTGACCCCGTTATTAAGGACATATCCTGCTGTGTATTGAGCCTGCCGGAGTTCATACTCGTTTGCAGATATCTCCGATACAGTAAGGCCACACGCATCTCTAATTGCCGTTGCAGAAAGGTCGTTAATGTTGATAGGCGCACTCCATCGCACCACGCCGTCGGGGGCCATTGTTCCACCAAGGCGGAATGTTCCTGCTTTGGGGGCCGGGGTGATAACCATTCTCCAGACGCGATAGTCGCTGTCGTAGGCAGGAGCGTGCGTCTGCGTAACTACAACTGTTGTGGTAGAAGGTGTAGTCCAAGTGTTACATACGGCCACCGGGGCCTGTTTGATGTGCAACTGAACGGAATGCCGGGCTGACCCGCTTCCTTGGTTAGCCGTTCCAATCCCAATGGAACAGGTCGGGGTAAGGTTGTTTGCGCCAACGGCAATTGTTCCGCTTGGGATGCCAATGTTATTCCAATCAATCTTGTAGGTAGTAGACACCTTTAAAACGGCCACTCCTCCATCGGTGATAATGCCCGGAAGGGCATTTAGAAGCACGGAAACCTCATTAGCAGTCGCATCATACGGGATGGATGGGGTGGTCAATCCAGCGTAAGAAAGGGTGAACGCCCCGGATTTTGGTTCTACATCCAGAAGACCAACAGCCAGAGTAATGTTAGCGGAAGACGGCCATACGACCTCCTCCATAAACGCACCCCCCGTTTGAGCCGCTTTCTTGACCCAATGCAGTTCGACCCCAAGCGTATCCCCCTGCTTCAACTTTAAGTTGTCAAGGGTTTCGTTGGATTGCCAATCGGCCACAAAGGCCCCGCGCACCGAGTCGGCCCAAAGTGTAATCGCTGGTAGTGCCATTTAGATTGGGGTGTTGTCCACCACTCTGCTGGCCTAATCAATCAAAGGTCGTCCGAAAACTTTACCTTGGATAAACGCCAAGTGTAATCGGTATCGTCATTTGCGTATTGGGAGTGAATATCCACATAAAACTTGCAAAAGCCTTCCCCCGGATTGGGCGCACCATCAGAAATCTTGTTGGTGTTTTTAAGTTTAACCCCAACAATATTGTCAAAAAATTGAAACGATGCGTAGGAGTCAGTCGTAATCTTGAAGGATTTCTTGACAGTAAACTTGGTTTTTTTGAGAGGGTTTTCGTAAGGGTAGCAATTTGTTCCCGGAGGGTAGTCCCAAGTATAGCCGTAATTTGGGTAAGTCGGGTCGTATGGAACGGGTAGCCGTTGCTGGGTTCTATTGTCCCAATAATACCATTGCACCTTTTTCCAATGCCCGGCCCTCCACCCCCCCTCGTCGCAAAAACCGAGTTCCACTTCGCCCGCGCCCGGATGCCAAGGAATAAACTTGTAGTCGTATATAGGTGGATACTGTCCGGGGTTTTTTTGTGAAATAACGGGAATTGTTCCGTCAAAGGGCTGTAACTCGCGAATATTCCAACTGTGCAAGGATGTCTCAACTTCAATCTCTACTTCGACTGTTCGGTCGCCATAAACTCCGTGGTTATACCAAAAGTAAAAGTAAAGGTCGCGCAACCAAGGTTTGTTGTCCGGTGGGGATGCCGGGAGTTCTTGAGTGTAAATCTTGTAATCGTCGGGTGCGCCGTATGGGTCGCCACCGGGCAAATCAACTTCGTCTCCCGTGTCGTTAAAGCCCGTAAATGTTCCGTCTCCATTTTCAACAACTGTGTAGTCGTTTCCATCAACATCCGTCCACCCGGTAACAATCCCATCGGAGTCGTATTGATACAGTTCGTCTCCATTTTCATCAGTTGGATGCTTAACGCACTTTTTCCAAGTGGGTGCATAAATATTTTGAGGGTTGGCCTTGGATGTGTAACAAACCCCAATCAACCGGGGCGGGAACTTTCCGTGACCTTCGCCTTCGGTAATGTGTGTCCATCTGTCCGTAAACGACTCAACCTCATTGCCGTTATTATCGGTCGGTAAGCCGACATCGTCTCCGTTGTCATTGGTGTATACCCAAGTAGTAGTTCCATCTCCGTTCTCTATTTCCGTCCCTTGGTTAACATTCCCATCTTCGTCAGTCCAAGAGGTAGGGTTTCCATTTTCGTCGTAATCGTAATAGTCAGAGCCATCTGGCTTTTTTGGCGTTTGTTTGTCGTTAAACACAAATCCGTAAGCGCGACCAATGTTCTGGACAGCGTTACCAAGTCCATTGTCCAGCCCATATTGATGAGCAATGGGCGCGGCGTAGTATCCGGGGACTTCCCCGTCAATAAAACTAAAGGCATCCGGCTTGCCGGGGTCATAATCTTTCTGGTAATACCAAGTTCCGGCTCCCGTGTCTTCATCTCCATCCAAGAAAGCAAACTCTGTGCTTGGCCATACCCCTTGCGAAAAATGCTTGCTTTGATAACCAACGGCACACTTGTTTGCCGGTAGGACTCCCTTGTCCTCGTAATACCAATCTCCGTCCCAAAGTGAAGGCACGCCCGCTTCGCCGTTCCGATAAGTGTCTGGCGAACCATCCGGGCGATAGTATATGCTCGGCTTTTCAAACACAACTTGATTAACGCCGTGCTGGTCTACGACGGAACTATACCAAAAACTAACAAGTTTCCTCCGGTCTGTTGGGGCTTCGCTCCAAGTTGCGTGCGCGTCTTCGCTAACTTGCTGTGGCGATGCCGTATCTCTTGCAATGTATTGCCCGTTAGGTGCAAACTTATCCTTAACACGCAATAATATATGCTGAAAATATTCAGATGACAAACATTCATAAACAGAGTAAACATATCCGTAGAGGCTGGCATTGGTTATCTCCTCCGTGTCCATCATCGGATTAGTGTATGGGTGTGAAACCATTGTATCAGCACCAAAAAGCATTGCATCAAATCCATACCAAGGTCTTTGGTTCTCCGGGAGAACGCCGTGATATGGTATGCGATACCATTCGTTTTCCATAAACCCAATTGCTTGTAACTTGCCTTCGTATTGGTAGGTTGGATGTTCCTTCAAACTACGAGGGGCTAAAACCCAAGTTCTAATTCCCTCTTTGTCTACATCAAGAAGGGGGCCTTGCTCCTCCTGTCGCTCATCACGCATATAGTAGTAATCCGGGTTGGCTTCCGTGCCACGATTTTCCGGAGGGATAAGATACTCGTAGCGCAAACTTGCCACATAAATGTGGCCGTTCATAGTCACGCTATGTCCGTGTCTGTAAACTTCGCCTTCCTTCCACTCTGGAATTATGGGCTTCCAATCAATCCAATTCAACGGGCCGTGCCACGACATTGAGCCATTAAATTGAGGTTTTTCCGGGTCTGTTTCGTTCGGAAAAGACAAAACAGTTCCAAGGTATGGAAACGGGGCTTGTCGGTATGAATACTCTACTTGGCACTCATATTTGTATTCGCGACCCTTGAAGGTCTTTACGACCATCTGCCCGTAAGTGTATACCCGGTCTTTATTCCACTCCTCTCCCCACTTGTAAGCGGGGACGGGGCGTGGCCCGGATGGCCCTCCTCCAGACATAGGTTAGAGAATATCCCACCACCAAACGGCGGTATTAGCCCCAGCCTTGAGGCGGTTAACCACCAAGTTTCCACATACGATTTGCGCGATGCTGTGGTCGTCTGCGTATGTAGCAGGGACATCTCCCGGCCCACCGGGGTCTATAGTAGACCTCCGGATGCGGGCTATTGGAAAACATCCAAAAGTATTGGTGTCGTCATCCAACTTGTCTCCGGACACAAACGCTATTTCTACCTTTGTAGGAAAGTATTTGTTGGAAGAACTATCCTCTGAAGGTTGGTATGTTGCCTTGGCATATACAAATCCGGGAGCGTTTGAGACATCCAAATAGACCTCTGGCTCATCAATGGCCTTTGTGCCGATTTTGGGGATTATTTTGTTTATGACCCCAACTTGAACGGCCACATACCTGTTGCTACTCGTGGTCGGATTGCCCGCTTGCGGGCTTGTAAAGGTAACTGTGAAGGGGCATTCATCGTCTGGCGCAATGTGGTAAATGTCAGAGCGGACACCTTGGAAAACATTGCCGTAGTCGTCGATGGTGCAGATAGGATAGATAAGCCCCTTGATTTTTCTGGCATCCTCAAGGGACGCATACTTGATAGTCGGAACTCTCGACCCCTTGCGAGCGACGCTATATTCATTTATCACCACGCCAGATGCGGCGGGGAGAGCAGGTGCTTCCCCGTAAGTAAGTTGGCGACCAGACCATTCTGCTACCTCTATGTAGTATAGGCCCGCCTTTGACTTCATAACCAGAGGAACCTTGCCGTCGGTCATCCCTCGCGTTGAGAGATAGTTGGAACCCGTAATGTCGCAAAACACTTCTGCTCCGGAAGCAAACTCGCCATCGGTAACTCCGTTTACAGTTGCGTATTTATATCCCGAAGCGTGGGCGTGGGACTTGTTAGACATCCACCCGTTGCGTCCTCCCTTGGTTCCGCCAGCGGCGTGGCCAGAGTTGTAGAAAAACCGACCAATAATTATGTGTATCCATCCTGCCCGAAGATAAACAAACCAAGGATGGTGGTGGCGATACTTCTCATCTACTCGCAGGGTCGAGCCAGATGCGGTTCTGGTTAGCCGGACACCTTGGCTTGGCTGGATGGCAAACTTCTCAAGAGCCGCCGCAAGGTTATTGATGTGAGACGGCTTAATGACTCCTCCGGAGTTGGCTACGGGGAGTAAAAGGGAAGATGGCGCACGGCCACCTTTGCTTACATTGTCAGCACACATCTTTAGGCTCCAGCAATAGTATGCGAGAAGGGGATGTTGTCAAAGGGAGAAGGGGCGTGGTCGCCAATCTTGCCGGGAGTATTATTGTTGCTACCAAACTCTTTGTAAACTTCCTTGTTCCAAGTCCTTCCAAGTTCGGATTGTGTCCACTCCGCAGACACCTTGTAAATGTTGCCATAAGGCGTGACGGAAACCCCGGTCAGAAGAAAATTGCCCCCAGAAGGCATAGGCCCATTTGCGTAAGCCGGGGTAGATGCTGTTTTTCCAATATTGCCCATCAGACGGCTGGCCGCTGAACCTTTGGTGTAGAATGACACACGGACTGTAGCGCGAGGAGTTAAAAACGACTCTATGCCCCCCATATTGCCCGGAGACGAGGCAATGTTAAACCGCTCAAAGTCTTTGCCGTTGTTATTAACAGTATCAATGTAGTCAAAGAACTTGTAGTTTGGATTGGTGGCGGTGGCTTTTTTCTCAATGGCCATTTCAGAAAAACGAGGGTGGAACACCATCGAGGTTTCTCCGGTCGTGGAAGATACTTCACACTCCGCAAAGGTAGGGTCTTGGGTAATGCCAATGTATTCGGCGGTAACCACACAGGAGTTGTTCATCCCGTATTGGGCCTCTGCCTTAATACATCCCAACCCAGAGTTCATTGGGTGCGTGGAACCACGGCTTGGCAAAGGGGGCATCCCGGTGGCGTGGTGGTAATACCATTTGAATGACCCTTGGAGTAAGCCTCGTCCATCGTTGGAGATGGAGAAGTCTGGTTGGCCAACGGCGTTGGTTAACCCGTGTTCAACATTTCGGGCTGGAGTTGGGAGTGGAAATGCCGGGTTGGGAAATGAAAGATTACTCATAGGTTACTTGGGTTTTGCGTCGGAAGGGTATATATTGGGAACAAAGATGCCGTTAGAGTCGCGGTAGTTACCCGTGAGAGACTTTTCAATCCGGTCAAGGAAGCCGTTTGCCTTGCGCAGTTCATCGTATTGTCGCTTGCCAAGATTGGCTTCTCCCCCAAGGGCCATACCACCACCAACTTTACCCAATTGGCTAACCACACCTCCCCCTCCCTTGGTAATTGTTCCAAAGGCCGCATCGTCGGTAGAGCCGTATTGGGCTTTTAATTCGCCATACATTTCCTGCAATTTCTTGTATTCGTTGGCATCAATTACGCCGTCTGCATAAGATGCTTTGTAGAATAGGGCATATTCTTGTTCCATATCTTGGAGTTTGGCAGACTCGTATTTAAACTTTTCATCCGCTATTTCGCGGGAGGTCTTACCTTCCAACTGCATCATTCGGAGTTTCTTTTTATGTCCGGCCTCATCCCATCTGTCGGCAGTCTTTGCAACATCTTCGGCCATCTTCAACTTTAGGTCATTAACTTTTTGGACTGCCTTTACCCGGTCTGCCTCAAGGAGCGTAGTCTTATTGTCCAACTTTTCCATTTCCGTTTTAGCGGCTTGTAATGCCTCAAGCGCATCGTCGGCATTTTTCTGTGCTTTGTTAAGGTCGGCCTCCGAATACATCTTACCATCCTTTCTGTGTGGGTCTTTGACATTATTTAAGTGCGCGTTGGCGGCACGCCAAGCGTCCATCGCACTTGTCAACTCCGGCTCCTTGTCTTCCTTGTCGTCCCGGACTTGTGCCATTTGGTCTTCAACGGCGGCGACGGCTTCCAAACTTTCCGCAAGAGGGTTTAAGTTGGTTGCGGTGTCAAGTTTTCGCTGGGCGGCGGCACTTTCTCTGGCGTGCTTCTTTTTTGCAAGTCTTTCTTTTCTTGTTTGCGCCGATGATTTGAATGTTCCCGTGCCTTCGGTTTCTCCTGCTTTTTCCACACCTTCAGCCTTTTCTCCAAACAATGACCCAACGCCCTTGGTTTCCATCTGCTTGATTTCGTCGGCAGTCATAGGTCGTTCCCTTCCAAGTTTCTCGTCATATATGACTCTGAACAGTCTGGCTCGCGACTTATGAACATCCCTTCGGATAGAAGCCATTTCTTCAGAGTGTTTCTTTTCTCTTGCCGCAGTATCACGCAACACCGCAAGATTTTTATCCCGGAGTTTTTTAAGCGGGTCTGTTGCCTCAAGGGTTCTGGTTGCGTGATTATACACTTCAGAAGGCCCACTTGCACGGGAAAAATCTGCGGTCAATTCATCGCCAACGCCCGTTCGTAAGAAGTTTAGGGCTTGTTCTCTTGTAAACTCAACAAAGCCAAAGTCAGTTTGGTCTTCCAACTTTTTTCGCTTTGCCGCTTTTTCTTCCGTGGTTCCGGTAAAGGTATCCGGGTGCTTGAGCCAAAGTTGCTTGGCAAGGTTAAAGTCAATATTCTTTCCTTCTTCTTGTTTTTCAAACTCTTTTTCCGCTCTTTTTTTGATGTCTTCAAAAGACAACTTGTCGGTTCTTGTTGGGTCAGTAATGTCCAGATGCGCTTCTTCGGCTTGTATTGCCTTGATGCGGTCTTCCATACTAATTTTTTCAAACTGCTTTGCGGAATATCTTAACCCGGAGCCACCGCTTGTAGCCAAGTCATTTACTGCCTTTTGTTCTTCTGCTGTTATCTTATCGGCGGCTCCGTGTTCACGCTTAAACTTGGCTCCAGCCGCCAATCTTTCCTTTTCAAGAGAATACGACTCAACAGCGTCAAGCGTAGACATTTGGTTTTTGTTGTTCAGTATCTTCCAATAATCCACCATCTTTGCAAGAATGCGGACGGCTTCCATTAAGTATTGAATGAAATCTACGACAATTTCAATGATAGGAGCCGCTTCGGCAACCATCCGGTTCCATTGGTCGTTAAGGTTGGACATCAATATGCCAACTTTCCGGTGCGACGCAATCTGTTCGTTGGTCATCGCATTCTCGTTCTTTAGGAACTCGTTACGCTTTTCCTCGTTTGTGCCAATCTCTTGGATGAGTGGGAGCAACTGCTGGTAGTTGCGACCAAGAGCCATCTGGCCCGCTTGCTGACGCTCCGTTTCGTTGCTAATCTTCATTAGCGATACCGATAGGTCTGCAAAGCCTTTGGCTGGCTTGGTAGCCATATCGCGCACCTGTTCGGCAGAGAAACCCAACTGTTCAAAATCTTTTCGTATGTCTTGGCTCTTAAGGCCCTTCATCGCCGTAGCACCAAAGGTCTTGAAGCCCATCATCAGCGAACGGATAGACACCCCGGCATCATCTGCCGCCAACTTCATTGAGTGAACCTCCGTAGGGTCAATGCCAAACTTGATGGACATCTGGCTGACCTGCTTTGCAGTAGCGATGTTCTCTTTCATCGCGTGTTCTAACTTGTGAAAAGCACTTGCGCCAATTGCCACGGCGGAGAACATCCCGGCGAGTTTCCCTGTCACCGCAGAGGCAAACGAGTTAGCCGCAGTCTGAATATAGCCAAACTGTTGAGCGGCCTGTTGGCCGTTTACGCTTACTGTGACCGCCGCATTGTGGGATGAACTGCTCATTTTCGTTTATTGCGCTTGGCTTCAGCGGCCTGCTTTTTTGCCTCCGCTACCTTTTGTTGCATCTCAACCTCAAGTTCCTTTAGGACTTGTTTCTCGTAGACCGCACGGGCTTCGTCCTCGGTCGATAAAATCTTGATTTCAGCCCCCTCGTTGATGGCTACAGTCGTCAAATACCACAAGGCTTGGCCAACCGGAGTATCCCAAGCGGCTTTCTCCGGGATGTGCAACTTGACCATAAGCGATGTCGCAAGCGACAACGCAGGAGGGAGGTTCTCCTTTTTAGGCACTAACGAGTTGTCTTCCTTCTTGTAGACCTCCGGGGCAGATGAACAGGTCTGGATGTAGTTAAAGACCTTCCCGACAGTCCGGTAGAAGAACTCGATGTCACTCTCCATCTTCCCCTGTCTCCAATAATCCGCTATGGTAGGTCGTCTAAACGCTTTGGAAGGATGCTCGGAAGAACATACACGCAAGAGAACCAGCACCGCCTCTGGGGTGATGCCTGTATCCGGCTTCTTGTCTATGAACGGCGATTTGAGGGCCGTAAGATATAGCATATGGCGCAAGGTGAATGGTTTCAACTTGTAGCCCAATATATCCCAAGTTTCTGGGACAATGAAGGCGGACAGGAAGCGTCCGTCCATATGCTATTGGCAATTAGATGCCGTAAGCGGTAAAGCCACCAAGTTGCTCGTATGCCTTACCGGAAATGGAGAGGGTGTGAAAACCCTTTGCTTGACCGGAATACGAAACAGACTCGATAAGGATATCGTCGCCGTTAATAGTGAGTTTGTCACCAATCTTGACTGTGTAGGGCGTGGAAAGAAGAACACGGCCATCAATCGAGACATTGGCACGGAAATCAGACATACGCACACCAACAACCTTACCCGCTTGGTTCGTCACTTCCTGCACATCGGCGTATTGCTGGTCGCGCTTGTAAGAGTCGATGATAATGCCTGTAACAGCAATATCGTCGAGGCCGTAGTGTAGGACTGTTCCCTTGGTGATTACATCACCGGGAGTGCCGGGTGCGAGGGGTAGAGGAGGATTTGCGTCGGCCATAAGCGTATTTCCAATGGACGCTTGTCAACTTACCAATCCTGCTCTGCGTCCGGGTCAATCATCCAATACCCTTTCATTAGGTATTTTGCGCTCTGGGCAGAGACGAACTCGGCTGTCTTATCAAGCGGACGCTGTAGCCATTCAGTCCACTTCGACTCCCCGACCTTATCGGACAGGTCGTATATCGGCTTGGATATCTTCCAAAGCAGTCGTGCGAGTCGAATGTAGAACCACGCCTTCACGGCTTTTGAGCCGTGTCAACGATAGGGGCCACCTGCCTGCGACCTCTCGTATGGTATCCCCAGACATCCGGAGGGGTGGTTATCCCAACACGCTGGAGGCAATTATAAACTGTAGCGCGAGTTATACCCGTCTTCTCGACTATTTGGGCAACAGTCAAACCTGCTTGTGCGGCTTCAATGACGGCTACCTTAACACTCCCCATCGGCCTCCGGGTGTCCTTCTTTTTTGGGTCGGCTGGCTTCTTCATAGGCTTTGATTTTGAGATGGGCTTCGTATACCTCCCGGCCAAGACGGAGTCCCTCACGGATAATCCAATCGTGGTGGGCGCGACTAATCATTACAACCTCACGAGGGTCTTTATACGGGGACTCCCACTTCTCGTCACTTTGTGGCATTAAATTGTGATTTGTATTCTGCGGGGGTGGGAAGTTTGATGCTCAAACGCCGGGCGGCGGCATAGACCGCATAGCGGTCAACCCCCCATCGCTTAACAATAGTTGGGGCGGGAAGGTTCTGATGGCCAAGGACGATGTCTTTAATTGTCCCCCAACCTGCTCGCTTCATCCCGTTTTTGCGCACTACAGGGTTGTGCATCTGCACTCGTAGGCGTTCACGCAACTGTTCATTCTCCCGGCGGAGCCGTGTGCTTTCGGCTTGAAGCAAGTCCAGCGTCTTGGTTGGGTCGGTAGCGGGGTTCATTTGGTGGCTTCCTTCCAAGTGTATGTGGCAAGGGAGACGATTTCCTTGGTTTGCTCATTGCCGATAACCGAGGTGACCGACTCCAGCATATCGTGCATCGTCTGGCCTGCGAAGATAACGGCCTCTAACTTCAACTGTAGGGCCTTATTGGAAGCAATGAGACTCTCTGGGGCAAGAGTGGTAGAACTGCCGTCTTGGGCCAAGCGGGTGACCTTTACCTCTATGCCGTATGTCCGGCCATCGTCCTCAAAGCGAACCAATGTATCCTTGTCCGGGGTATATTCGGTTGCGTCTGGGGTAAGTGCGTGACCCGTAAGGATGCTGTCCTCCAACTCGCGCACTCGCTGGGCGAGGGCTTGCTTGTCGGCCCAGAGCAGGTCAAAGGTTTCTTTTGAGATGTATTGCGGGAGTGGTTCGCTCATAGTTTCTTTTTCTTTTTTCGTCGTGATTGTAGGATTGATTTGGTAATTGGGCTTGGGGTTTCCCACCAGACCGCTTCACCGCCAAGTCGGTAGTAATGTCCATCTCCGGCATCGCCGTGGGATGCTCCGCATCCACATTTGCCAAACTCACGGGGACGATGCAAGACGATGAAGTCGCCACACTTCGCGCACTTAAACGACAACCCTTGGAAGGCCGGGGGCTTATCCATTGATAACATCAGCCCAACCTTTGAGTTCGCCGTGGTAGTTTTTTGCGCAAATGAAGTTGCCGGACTTAATCGAGAGGGCGTTGCCCGCTTTGATTAGGCGTTCAATATGGTTCTGGAGTCGGGCAATCTCCTCGTCACGAGCATCGGGCTGGGCTTCCGGCTTGGGGAAACGGCT
>Ga0114974_10000520_pt1 | contig 32331 bp, 34 predicted proteins | sample S_130206_EF_Meta_FD_87318 | JGI IMG/M metagenome (GOLD analysis project Ga0114974, IMG submission 87318) | Freshwater microbial communities from Lake Simoncouche, Canada to study carbon cycling - S_130206_EF_MetaG | ecosystem: Environmental > Aquatic > Freshwater > Lake | place: Lake... | reverse complement strand
CTAAAACTTAAGGAGATTAATTATGATGCAAACAGACATATTAGCCACACATTTAAATGCTGATGGAGTAGTAGCTGCGTATCCTGTACGTGTTAAAGGATATCAAATTAAACCTGGTGGTACTGCAGGACAAATTGATTTTTACGATAACGCATCAGCAGCTTCAGGCACTATTAGACTATCACTAGACATTACAACAAACACTGTAGTTGTTTCTACAATACTTCCAGGTGAAGGCATTAGATTTAATAATGGTGTTTATGTAGATTTACCCGCCAGCGCAGGTATAACAGTATTCTATGGCTAACAAGAAAAAAGGTCCTAGCTTAGCAATTGGACGTGGTGAGAAACTTCCTGTATCGAAAGGTGCAGGTCTTACCGCTAAAGGACGTGCTAAATATAACGCAGCTACAGGCTCAAACTTAAAGGCTCCTCAGCCACAAGGTGGACCTCGTAAGAAGTCTTTTTGTGCTAGGATGTCTGGAATGCCTGGTCCTATGAAAGATGAAAAAGGTAGACCTACTCGTAAGGCTGCTTCTTTAAAAAGGTGGAATTGTAAATGAGTGCAGAACGCGAAGTTATAGAACACGGTGTTGAAATTAAACATATTCAAGCAGATGTGGATAGTATTATGGAAGATATGGAACAATTAAAAGCCCGTCTAGATGGTATTGAAAAAACACTAGAAGAAATCAAAGGTGGATGGAAAGTATTCATTGCTATTGCTACTATTATTTCAGGCGTTATAAGCTGGATGGTAACTCATTGGCTAGGAAAATAAATCATGTTAGACAAAATTATAAACATTTTTAACAAGGAAAAAAATATGGAAGACATAAAAGATGATCAGGCTACTGAAGCTATGGTTGAAGCAATCGTAGAAGAAGTAAAAAAAGAAGTTAAAAAAGATAAAAAAGAAAATACAAAACCTGAAATTAGAATGTTTCCAGATAAAGACTAATATGCCAAGTAAATCTAAGAAACAACATAATTTGATGGCAGCGGTAGCTAATAACCCTGCCTTTGCTAAAAAAGTTGGTATATCAAAATCAGTAGGAGAAGAGTTTATGAAAGCAGATAAAACTAAGAAGTTTGGATCAGGCGGGGCACTTAAAGAAGTAGATTCAAGTGACAATCCTGGATTATCAAAATTACCAACGGAGGTTAGAAATAAAATGGGCTATATGAAAAAAGGTGGTATGGCAAAAAAATGTATGAAAAAAGGTGGCATGACAGACATGGCTCAAGATAAAAAGACAGCTAAAAAAGCTATTGGCATGCACGATAAACAAATGCACGGCGGTAAGAAAACTGACTTAACTAAGCTTAAAAAAGGCGGTATGGCTAAAGGTTGTGGTTATGCTTCAGGTGGTAAGGTAGCACAATTAGCGAAGTCTAATGGTATTGCTAAACAGGGTAAAACTAAAGGCAAGATTTGTTAAGGAGAATATTATGCCAGCATTAAAAATTTTTGGTAAAAGAATTGGTGGACCTGAAGAAGAGGATTTTAAAAAACGTATTCTCAAGGATGACAAAATTGGCCCTAACTTTGATGTACCAAAAAGAGCATCTAGAGTAGACTTTAGTGAAATGACTTCTAAAGGCCCTAATATGGGTAAAGTTAATAAAGTAACTAAAAAAGAAATAGCGGTTGAAACACCTACAGGTGATATCGGTAGCGTTGTTCGTGAAGGTAACCCAGAAGCTATTGGTCCAGATATGGGCGCAGTAATTAAAGATGCAGTTGTAGAAAAAGAAATGGATCTACAAGATAAAGCTCGTAAATCTATGGGTTTTAAAAAAGGTGGCAAAGTAAAAGCTAAATCTATGGCCTCAGGGGGTAAAGTATCTCAATTAGCAAAAGCTAATGGTTGTGCAGTTAGAGGTAAATCAAGAGGACGCATCATTTAAAAATGCCAGTAGATTATAGTCGATACGACTGGGTTGAAGAATTTAAACGCTGTGAACAATGGTTAGAGGATGCTCTAGATTATGCTCATGGCACGTTTGATATAAACGATGTTTTTAATGATATAGTAAATGGTAATGCGCAATTTTGGCCGGGTAAAAACTCAGCTGTTGTAACGCAAATTGTAGATTATCCGAAGAAGAAAGTAATACATTTTTTCCTAGCTGGTGGTGATATAAAAGAACTGCAAGATATGGAACCAGGTATTATTGAATGGGCAAAAAGTCAAGGCTGTGAAGTTGTCACTTTATCAGGACGCCCCGGCTGGACTAAAAGTTTTTTAAACGATATAGGATATAGATGTACGCAAGTACAAATGTACAAGGAGATATAGTATGGGTATGGGCGCAGCAAAACCAGGATCAACACTTCCACCACAAGGCGGTAAAGGCGGAGTTCAACAACCAAATAGACCGGGCCAAGTTCCATTACAAGGGGGCAAGCCAGCTGCTCCGGGTACAATATTTAACCCAAGAAACCCAAGAAACATTCCTATGCCAGGCGGTAAAGGCGGTGGCACAATTTATCCAAAACCAGTTCCATCTCAAGGCGGTAAAGGCGGTGGCATTCCACCACAAGGCGGTAAAGGAAATATGCCTCTCCCATCACACTATCAAAGTCCTTATGCTAGTTATGGATTTGATTCAGGCTTACAAAGTTATTTAGATCAACAAAATTATAGATCTGCTACAGACGCAGGTACAAGCTTTCAATATGATCCAGCAACCCAAACATTTACAGGCGGAACAATGGCGGGAAGATATAATCCAATACCATTAAGTGTTATGCAGCAAGTTGCTGGCGGTAATAGAGATGTGTTAAGTTCATACTTCCAACCTAGGTTCCAACAAACACAACCAACGACCCCAAAACCAATCATACCAACACCCATAACGCCAACGGCGCCAACTCCAACTCCAACGCCGATTGTGCCCCCACCAACACCAACAGCGCCACCACCAGGTAGTTTCCAAGCTATGCGCGCAGGTGGCTTAGCAGCGTTAAGGAAATCATAATGAGACCAAGTAGAGGCATGGGAGCTATTAAAGAATCTAAAATACCAGGCGCTATGCCTGATAAAATGCCTAAAGGCGTGGTTAAAAAACGTCGTGACAACACAGATTTTACTCAATTTAAAGAAGGTGGACCAGTAGGACTTTATGCAAATATACACGCTAAACAAAAAAGAATTGCTGCAGGATCAGGTGAAAAAATGAGAAAACCTGGTTCTAAAGGTGCGCCAACGGCTAAGGCGTTTAAGTTAGCTGCAAAAACAAAGAAAGGTAATATATGAAAGAACTTACAATATCAATTGAATTAGCAAATGCAATTTTAGGCTATTTGGGCACTAAGCCATTTCAAGAAGTTCATCAATTAATAGTAGCACTACAAGACGCTGCTAAACAAAAACCAGTAGAAGCAGAACTCATTAAAGAAGGCGATTAATAATGGTTGATAGAACCACAGGGCAGACAAGTTTTAATTTAGATTTAAATAACTTAGTTGAAGACGCGTTCGAACGTTGTGGCCAAGAACTTCGTACGGGCTATGATTTAAGAACAGCTCGTCGCTCTTTAAACTTAATGACAATTGAGTGGGCTAATCGAGGCATTAATCTTTGGACCGTAGAACCTGGTCAAATTTTGTTAAACCAAAACCAAATTATGTATGCTTTGCCTGTTGATACAATTGATTTATTAGACATGGTGACACGTACTCAAACTGGAGCAAACCAACAAGATATTAATATTAACCGTATTAGCGAATCGACCTATATTACAATACCTAATAAGAATGCTACAGGACGTCCAATCCAAGTATGGATTAATAGACAAAGTGGCCAAGAAAACCCAACAGATATTTTATTAGATGAAACATTAACTGCTACAGCATCGACAGCTGCAAACCCACAAACAATAACTTTAACTTCAACTGTAGGTTTAGCGCAGTTTGGCTTTATTAAAATTGGTACCGAGACTATTCAATATGGTGGCGTTGATGGTAACGATATCACAGGATGTATTAGAGCCGTAAATAATACTACACTAGCCACTCACACAATTGGTGATAGAATCTACGTACAAAATTTACCTACAATTAATGTATGGCCAGCGCCAGAACAAAGCAATTTGTACACATTTGTATATTATAGAATGAGACGTATTCAAGACGCAGGCAATGGTGTTAACGTGCAAGATATTCCGTTTAGATTTATTCCTTGCATGGTTGCAGGGTTAGCTTCATATTTAAGTATTAAGTTACCTAGTGTTGATCCTAATAGAATTGCATTTTTAAAATCTGAATACGAAGAAGCGTTCCAATTAGCAGCAGATGAGGATAGAGAAAAAGCGTCTATTAGGTTTGTACCTAGAGATTCGTTCTACTACATGTAAAGGGTTTTAAATGGCTGATGCTGCGGAAATAATTAAACGATTAAACTTAAATGCTGGGGGAACAAGGGCAGATGATGTTACTTCGGTAGGCGGAAGATTAGGGTATGTACACCCTATTGATAAATCGTCAAGCATCGAGATTGGTGCATCAGGACACTATGCTAAAGGCAAAGGTTTTAAAGATGCTGGTATTGATCGTGGCGACGTTACTTATTCTAAAGAATTTGAAAACAAACATAAACTAAGAGCCAGTTTAGGTGGTGATGCTAAAGGTGTTAATGAAGGCAGCGTTACATATGAAATTCCTTTTAAAAAAGGTGGCAAAGTTAAAAAAGCTTCTGCCCCTAAAGTTCGTGGTCATGGCATTGAGAAGAAGGGTAAGACCAAAGGTAGGTTTGTTTAATGCCAATTAAGTACTCAAGCGGTAAAAATGCCATATCACAATGTGATCGTTGTGGGTATAGGTTTAAACTAAGTCAGCTAAGACGCTTAGTTATTAAGACAAAAAATGTTAATATACTGGTATGTCAAGAATGCTGGGAACCGGATCAACCGCAGTTATCACTAGGTTTATACCCAGTGAACGATCCGCAAGCAGTAAGAAATCCAAGGCCTGACTTAGGATATTACCAATCAGGTTTAAATGGACTACAAACTATTGTACAAACAGGCCCATTACAAAGTGAAACAGGTGTACCACTATTAGGTAGCCGAGTTATAGAATGGGGCTGGAATCCTGTAGGGGGATCAAGAGCAAACGATGCTGGATTAACGCCTAATAGTCTAGTAGGAATAGGTAATGTGGGCATAGTAACAGTATCAACAACATAAGGAGAAGTAAAATGGCATTCAGATCAGCAGCAGACGGAATTACTAAACAAGGTAAAACTAAGGGTAAAAACTTAGGTAACGACGGCGCTTCAGTAGGTATCAAAAAAGGCCCAAAACATGCAGGTTCTAAAGGCGGTAAAAAGAACATCGACATGAAAACTATGGGTCGTGGTATGGCTAAAGTTGCAGCACAAAAAAGGGGATAATATTATGGCTAAGAATGACTTTCCAAAACCAACACCAGCGGGATCATTTCCACTAGGTCACGCTAAAGAAAATAAAGACGCAAGTGAATATACTGGATTTAAATATCCATCAGGTGGTACTGGCAGCGATATTGGTGTATATAAACAACCGATGCCTAATCCAGCAAGTACAGATATACACTTTAGTCAAGATCCTAATAAATTAAAGGCTCAACAACTTGGTCGTAATACAGGTACACCTCGCGTAAGCGCTGGTGATCCTGGATCTAAAGTAATTAATAGAAACGGCGAAAAAACTATGCGTGGTTATGGTGCGGCAACTAAGGGCATCAAAACAAGAGGCCCGATGGCGTAATAAATGAACTACACTCAGTTAGTTGCAGAGATACAAAGCTATGTAGAAGATCAGTTTACTACTGAGAATATTGATACGTTTATTACTCAGGCTGAACAAAGGATCTATAATACAGTACAGCTTCCTGCGCTACGTAAAAATGTAACGGGATCATTAACTGCAGGTAATAAATATTTAGCTATACCGACTGGTTGGTTATCTACGTTCAGCTTAGCTGTAATTAATGCGGACAATGAGTATTTATATTTACTCAACAAAGATGTGAACTTTATTAGACAATCGTTCCCTGACACAGATTCAGATTTTTATGGTGTGCCTCAGTACTATGCGGTATTTGATAATAGTACATTTATAGTAGGTCCAACACCTGATGATAGTTATGATGTCGAGCTACATTATTTTTATTATCCTGAGTCTATTACTACGGTAGTAGGCGGCCAAACTTGGTTAGGTGATAATTTTAGTTCTACTTTACTTTATGGCTCATTACTAGAAGCTTATACCTATATGAAGGGTGAGGCTGATGTGATTGCACAATATCAAAAACGATACGATGAAGCAATGTTCTTACTCAAACAATTAGGTGATGGTAAAGATAGACAAGATGCTTATAGAAGCGGACAAGTAAGGTACCCAGTTCAATGATTTTAGGACAAGCACAGACCACAACGTTTAAACTAGACTTATTAAAGGGTTTAGTTAATTTTAATGCTGGGTCTCCTTATACATATAAAATAGCTTTGTACGATGCGCTATCTACTATTAATAGCGAAACAACTGCATATACAACGCAAAATGAAATTACAGGTACGGGCTACATAGCGGGGGGGAAACCATTAGTCCCTACAATAGGTAGTGATCCTAGTAATAATACAGCTTATGTTACGTTTGCTAATGTAACTTGGAACCCTGCAAGTTTTACCGCAGCTGGCGCCTTGATATATAATAGCACTACAAACGCATCAGTTGCAGTATTAAGTTTTGGTGGGCAAAAAACAGCGTCTACAACATTTACAATAGAATTTCCAGCAGACACTTCAACCACTGCTGTATTACGAATTAATTAAGGAGAAATCATGCATAAAGAAACGAACGGATTCGGTGATAATGCTACTATCACATTAAATGCCGGAGCCCAAGCTAACGAAATATTAGGTGTCCATGGACATTACCATGTAGCATGCCGCGACAAAGATGGTAATTTAAAATGGGAAGAAAGATTTCCTAACTTAGTAAATGCAGTAGGTAAAGAGCTTATGTTCAATACACTACTTCGTACATCTGGTACATACACAACCGTAGGTCCTTTCCTAGGTTTAATTGATGGAGCTACTCCAACATTTGGTACTGGTTCAGATACAATGACATCACATGCAGGTTGGACTGAATTTACAGCATACACAGTAAGTGGATCACCAGTACGTGGTACAGCAGTATTTGCAGCGGCAACATCAGCGGGATCGACACCTACTAACGTAACAACATGTACAGCGTCAGCTATTACATACACGATTACAGGTATTGGTGGTACAGTAAGTGGATGTTTCTTAGTCACAGGTTCTGGTGCTGTAGATACACAAAGTAATACAGGCGGTGTATTGTATTCAGCAGGTGCATTCGCTGTAGCTAAAATTACAACGGCAGGCGATACAGTAGCAGTTACATACTCAACAACAGCAACAAGCTAAGGAGTCCTAAATGGCTCTTGTAGTCGCAGACAGAGTACAGGAAACGTCCATAACTAGTGGGACAGGCACGCTTACCCTTACAGGTGCAGTTGCGGGGTATCAAACCTTTTCTACAGCTATTGGTAACGGCAACACTACTTTCTACACAATCTATGATCCGACTGTATATGATTGGGAAGTAGGTATTGGTACTGTAGGTGCTGGTACTTTAGCTCGTACTACAGTTCTATCAAACTCAGCTGGCACTACATCTCCTATCTCATTTGCTAGTAATGCTAAATTTGTATTTTGTACATATCCTGCTGAAAAATCTATTAACTACGATGCTAATGGCGTTGCAACTATTGGTGAAGTATTAGGTTATGCTGATACAGGCATTGTTGGATCTTTTGCATCTACTGTCGCTGGCTATAACCAAGTTGTTGTTCAAAATAAAAGCACGGCTACAAACGCTTCATCTAACTTTAATGTGTCTAATGATGCGGGCACAGCAGGATCTAACTATGCTGAATTAGGTATTAACTCATCTACTTTTACTGGTACAGGCTCATTTAATATTGCTGGCGCATCTTACGTAGCATCCGCTTCTACTGATTTAACACTTGGCACCTACGGTGCCTACAGCATTCACTTTGTAACTAATAGCAATACCACTGATGCCATGACTATCTATAATAATGGTGGTGTTTCATTAGGTACATTTGGAAACCCAGGTATTAATAATATAGCAGCGAGTAAGTTTGTGCCAGGCTATACAGGGGTTACCTCAGCAGCTGGGACTACAGTTTTAACAGCCGACTCTAATTACTACCAAAATTTACTAGGGTCTACAACACAAACATTCCAATTACCTGATGCTACAACATTATTAGTTGGCACTACATTTATTTTTGATAATAATTCCTCAGGAACTTTAACTGTTGTTGATAACGCCTCTGGACCTATTGAAACAATAGCTGGTGGAGCTGCAAGTTTTGTATACCTATATAATAATAGCACTGTTGCAGGTAGTTGGAACAAGCACTCGTTTCTCCCGGCATCGTATGACTTTAATGCTACAACAGCTAATTTTGGTACGGCTACAATTACTAATGCGTTATGGAACGGCACTACAATCGCTACAGGTTACGGCGGTACAGGGTTAACTTCATTTGCTGCAGCTAACAACGCCCTTTACTCAACATCAAGTTCAGCTTTAGCGGCAGGCACATTACCCGTTGCAGCGGGTGGTACAGCAGCTACTACGTTTACAGCTAATGGTGTTATATATGGTAATGGTACATCTGCACTAGGTGTTACAGCGGCGGGCACTACAGGCCAAGTTCTTTTAGCTAATACAAGTGGCGCTCCAACATGGGGTTCAGTGCCTTCTACAGGCGCAGTCACATCATTCCAAACATCACTAAGTGGACTCACACCAAGTACAGCGACCACTGGTGCCGTAACATTAGCAGGAACACTAGGTGTTACATCAGGCGGTACAGGAACTGCTACAGCATTTACTGCAGGTTCAGTTGTATTTGCAGGAACATCTGGTACATACTCACAAGACAATGCTAACTTCTTTTGGGATGATACTAATAATAGATTAGGTATTGGTACTGCAGCTCCAGCTACAAGAATCACAATCAATAACAATACAGTATTACCAAGTGCAGGTGCTATTACAGGAACTAACTTATGGCAAGTAGGTGCTGATACTACAGTCAATGCTGCATTGTTTGATAGTTTTGCAGGTGCAAATCAAATATTAGTTAGAAGGTCACAAGGTACATCTGCTTCTCCAACAGCATTAACTGCAAATTTAAGTATGGTTCAACTTGAAGGGTATGGTTACGGAGCAACTGGATATTCTTCTGCCAGTAGAATTGGATTTAGATTAAGAGCTGCTGAAAATTGGACAGATACAGCACAAGGTACAGAATTTGGATTTTTTACTACTACTAGTGGTACAACTACTACATCAGAAAAAATGCGTATAGATAACGCTGGTAACGTCGGTATTGGTACAACAGCTCCAACAACAAAACTTACCTTATCAGCTAACACAGCATTACCAAGTGCAGGAGCTATTACTGGGACAAATTTATGGCAAGTAGGTGCTGATACGACTAATAATGACATCTTGTTAGATGCTTTTGGTGGAATAAATAGAATTAATTTTAGAAGAGCTAGTGGAACTTCGGCAGCTCCAACAGCTTTAGCATCTGGTAATAACATGGCCATAATAAATGGATTTGGGTATGGAGCAACTGGATATTCTTCTGCTGGAAGAGTAGGTATTAATTTTCAAGCAAGTGAAGCATGGACAGACACAGCTCAAGGCACACAAATATTATTTTCTACCACTACTAATGGCGCTGCAGCTTCAGCCGAAAGAATGCGTATTGATAACGCAGGTAATGTAGGGATTGGGACTAGTAGTCCTGGAGCTAAATTAACTATTGCAGGCGAAGTTTCAGCAGGACAAATTGCAGGAAGATATTTTGGGTTTGGTACTACTGGGTTTTCTTTTGATAGCACAACAGTCAATTACTACGGAATTACATATACTCAACCTACTTCCCCTAGCACTACTTACAATACAGTATTATCTGCATTTGATAATATTAAATTTACTACTGCTGCTACAGAACGTATGCGTATAGACAACTCTGGTAATGTAGGTATTGGTACTAGTAGTCCAACATCTAAATTACAAGTTGCAGGTAGTGGATTCTTTACTTCACGTTCAGTTCCAACAACTGGAGTAGGTATTGAAATATATAGTGATGGTTCTACCTATGGACAATTAACAAGTTATAACAGAACATCTTCTACTTATATTGCTTCTTTATATGATGCTTCTTATCATGCTTGGCAAATAAGTGGCGCAGAAAAAATGCGTATAGATACTTCTGGTAATGTAGGTATTGGTACTAGTAGTCCTGATGCAAAGCTAGAAGTAACTGTTGGAGACAATGGCGGTATAAATATTGAACAAAGCGGAGCAAGTCAGACTGGGTATTTAACATTTAGAGATTCTGATGGCGGTTTAGATGGTCGTGTAAGTTATGACCACGCCACCAACGCAATGCGTTTTACAACAGCAACCACAGAACGTATGCGTATATTTAGTTCTGGTGGAGTATCTATAGGTAATACTACAGACCCAGGTGCAGGTAACTTAACTGTTACAGGAAAAATATCAGACTCTAAAGGCGATGTAAGAGCAGCACCAATTAACTCAAAAACATCTGCTTATGTATTAGTAGCTGGTGACGCCGGCCAAACTATATCTATCACTACAGGTGGTGTTACAGTCAACGCATCAGTATTAAGTGCTGGTGATATGGTATCTATATTTAATAACTCTGGTTCATCACAAACAATTACACAAGGTGCCAGCGTTACATTAAGATTATCAGGTACAGCAAGCACAGGTAACAGAACATTAGCTCAATATGGCGTTGCTACTTTATTATGTATTGTTGGAGGCGCTACTCCTACATTTGCTTGTACAGGTGCAGGGCTATCATAATGACATTAATGCAATCTCTTATATCATTAAACGGAAGTATTATTCCTGTTGAATATTTAGTAGTCGCTGGCGGTGGTGGTGGTGGGGGTGGTACCTATCATGGTGGTGGCGGGGGTGCTGGGGGTTTTCAAACAGCTTCTATTACATTAACTAAGTCAGCAGTATATACAATTACTGTTGGTGCTGGGGGTCCTGGAGGTGCTACTACTGCAAAAGGTACTACAGGTTCTAATTCAGTATTATCTGGCACAGGCATTACTACTGTTACATCTGCTGGTGGTGGTGGGGGCGGAGCTACTAATGGAACTGGTAATGTAGGCCCAAATTCACCTGGTGCTTCTGGTGGTTCTGGTGGCGGTAGTAGTGGATTTTCTCAAACACCTGCAACAAGTGCTGGCGGAACAGGAAATACACCTTCTACAAGTCCAAGTCAAGGAAATAATGGGGGTAGTTGTACTAATGGTGCAGCGCCATATAGAGGCGGTGGTGGTGGAGGAGCAAGTGCTGTAGGTGCTACTGGAATTACTGGAACTGGTAATGGTGGAGCTGGAACTGCATCTTCTATAACAGGGGCATCTATAACTTTTGCAGGGGGTGGAGGAGGTAGTGCATTTAATGATGTTCCTGGTTCTGGTGGCGCTGGAGGTGGCGGTGCTGGTGGTAGGAATACAACTACTCAACCTACTGCTGGAACTGCTAATACTGGTGGTGGAGGCGGAGGAGCAGAAAGACTTGCTCCACAAACGGGTGCGGCAGGTGGAAAGGGAGTAGTTATACTTTCAGTTCCAACATCACTTTATTCAGGCACATACACAGGAACACAATTGGCAACCTATCCAAAAACTTCTGGAGCTAATACAATCCTTTATTGGACAGACTCTGGAACTTATACAGCTTAAGGAAATATAAATGGGGCATTATGCAAAAATAGAAAATGGCATTGTTACACAAGTTATTGCAGCTGAACAAGACTTTATTAATTCAGGATATGCTGGAGAGCCTAAAGATTGGATTCAAACATCTTATAATACTAGAGGTGGAATATACTATAAACCTAATTCATGGGAACTATCAGAAGATCAATCAAAAGCATTAAGAGGTAACTATGCTGGTATTGGATATACTTATGACGCTATTAATGATGTATTTTATGCGCCACAACCATATCCATCATGGAAACTAAATAATACAACATGGTTATGGGAAGCACCAGTAGCATGTCCTACAGACGATAAACCATATGTATGGGATGAAATAACATTAAGTTGGAAAGAAACTACTAAGGAAATAAAATGACAAAAGCATCCAATCTATCAGCATTAAGTTCTAATGTCACTACAACAAGTGGCACACAAGAATTTTAATTGCGGAAATAACAAAGGAGTATAAATGTTTGGATATGCTTCATTTGCCCAAGTTCCGTTTGCTACGCTGCCTCTTACTGCAGGGACTTTCTTTTTTGATTCTATAACGGAAAATATTGCTGTAGCTGATAATAACAGTCAGGTTTGGAGTTTTACACAAAGTATTACTGAACCCATAACTGAAATAGATGACTTTAACTCACAAGGCTCATTCTTTATTGGAACAATTAATGAACTTATTAATGTAGATGATATTAGAGCAGACCAGTTTAATTTTCTACAAAGTATTACTGAACCTTTAACAGTAGAAGCTCAAGAATTTATATCGGCTGGGTTTGCACAAAGCGTTACAGAAAATATTAATTTAAATGATGTGTTAGTGCCATATTTTGCAGCTTTACAATCGCGTAATGAAAATGCTGATTTAGATGATGCTAATAGTGTACAATCAGACTTTTTATTTAGTCAAACAGAAAATGTAGATTTAGACGACGTTAGAAACATTACGGCGCAGTTCAACGTAGTTAGAAACGAAAATGTTAACTTAGCTGATTTAAATAGTATCACAGCTCAATTTGTTGTAAGTAAAGCTGAAGCAGTGACAATGGCTGATGCAGCAACGATTACTAATATATTTACATTTACGATCACTGAGCCTATTACTTCAGTAACTGCAAATCAGTCTATATCAGCTCAGTTTGTAGTAGTAAACGTAGAAAACGTAGGACTAAATGATAGTTCCACACAGCAATCTGATTTCTTACAATCTATTACTGAAGCTATTACTATATTAGATGTAATATGCTATAACGGGTGGTTTAGAATAAACGATAGTCAGTCGCCTGCATGGACAGTAATAACGACACCTGTTGGTGTATGGGTAGATATAAACGATGATCAAACAGCAGGTTGGGGCACAATAGACACCTCTCAACCTTGTAGCTAGAAAGAATGTAATTAATGTATAATACGACTAAATATAAAGGACTTTTATTATGGCAAGCACCTACTCAGCACTCAAAATAGAACTCATAGGTACTGGTGAACAATCAGGTACTTGGGGCGCTACAACTAATACTAATTTAGGCACAGCCATTGAAGAGGCTATTACAGGATCTGTAGCTGTTCCTTTTTCCAACGCGGATGTTACGTTAACTCTTACTAATACTAATGCTTCTCAAGCGGCCAGAAACTTACGTTTAAACTTGACTGGTACTGCCACAGGCCCACTTAATTTAACTGTGCCCGATATTGAGAAATTCTATCTTATTGCAAATGATTTAACTTATGAAGTTGTAGTTAAAAACTCGACAGGCGCTACTTATACAGTTCCGGCGGGCACAACAACACAGGTATTTAGTACCGGTACAGGTGTCAAAGAGGGCATTAGTTTTTTTGAAGGGACACTTTTATCTTCCTCGGCTTATATTTTAGGTGGGGCTATAGAAAATACAACGCTTGGCGCAATTACCCCTAGCACTGTAAGGTCAACAAATTTAACTGTTAATGGTAACACTATTTTAGGTGATGCTTCTGGTGATACTGTTGATATAAGAGCAGCGGCATGGACATTAACTAATAGCCCTACTGTTACGGGCACTTGGACTAATTTAGGGTCCGTTACTACGGTAGATATTAATGGTGGTACTATTGATGGCTCATCTATTGGCGGATCAAGCCCTGCCGCAGCTACAGTAACTAATTTAACTGTAAATGGAAATACTATTTTAGGCGATGCTTCTGGTGATACTGTTGATATAAGAGCAGCAGCCTGGACATTAACTAATAGCCCTACTGTTACTGGTACTTGGACTAATTTAGGGTCTGTTACTACGGTAGATATTAATGGTGGTACTATTGATGGCGTAACTATTGGGGGTTCTAGTGCGGGTGCTATTACAGGGACTTCAGGTACATTTACTTCTTTATCAGATTCAGGCAACTTAACATTTACAGGTACAGGCAATCGTATTTTAGCCGACTTTACTAATGCGACTATTGCAAACCGCGCAGCATTTCAAACAAGCACCTCAAATTCAAATACAATTGTTGGCGCGCTACCTAGTGGATCTGCGACAGGCTCAGCATTTCAAGTTTATAACAATGCAACTCCAACTAATGCATCACTTCTTTCACTAGAAGCAAGTTCAACTGCAACTACATTAGCTTCGTCTATTCGAGGTTCAGGCACTTATTTGCCTATGGCTTTCAATGTTAATGGCACAGAATCACTTCGTTTATTAACGACAGGTGCTATTTCGTTTGGATCGACAGGCGTAGCTTATGGTACTTCTGGACAAGTATTAACATCACAAGGTTCAGGCGCAGCTCCAATATGGACAACTAATGGAGCAGGAACAGTTACAAGCGTTAGCTTTACTGGAGGTATTATTTCTGTTGCAACTGCTACTTCAACACCAGCGTTAACCGTTGTGGGTACATCAGGGGGTATTCCATATTTTTCATCAGGTACAACATGGGCTTCTTCCGCAGCGTTAGCTGCTAATGCTCTTGTTATTGGTGGTGGTGCGGGGGCTGCTCCAGCTACAACTACGACAGGTACGGGTGTTGTTACAGCTTTAGGTATTGCAGTTGATTCTGGCTCTGGAGGTTTAGTAACCAATACAGGTACAGCAACACTTACTAACAAACGTATTACACCAAGATCACTTGCAGCAGCCTCTACTACTGGTACAGTGACACCCGCCTCTGATACATACGATCAAGTTAACTATTTACTTACGGGTACAGTAGCATTCGCAGTGCCAAGTGGCACGCCGACAAACGGACAAAAATTAAACATTCGTTTATATGCAGCATCAACTCAAACAGTATCATGGACAACAACATCTACAGGGTACAGAGTCATTGGTACAACATTGCCAACATCTGTAGCATCAGGTAAAACTGTTTATGTAGGTGCTGTATGGAACTCAACAGATTCATTCTGGGACGTTGTTGCAGTAGCAACACAAGCATAAGGGTTATAAATGGCAATCAAAAGTGTCTTTATAACCACTGTAGGTACGGGTACTTATACAATCCCAGCTGACTTTGGCTCTTTAGTTTCAGTAGAGGCTATCGGTGGCGGCGGAGGAGCAACAACAACCTCATCAAATGGAGGTGGTGGTGCTTATGCTGCATCTACAGCTATTACAGGCTTAGTTGCTAGTGGCACAGCATTTTATCGAGTGGGTATCAATAATGGAACTACAGGGGCCGGAGGTACGGCAAGATCATGGTTCAATACTACAAATGCAGAACCTACTTCATCAACTACCGGCGTATTAGCGCAAGGAGGTAGTAGTTCTGCTATTAATACTGCAGGTGTTGGTGGAGCCTCTGGTTCTTGTATTGGTACAACTGTATTTTCAGGCGGTAATGGTGCTGCTGGGGGTGTTGGCGGGGGCGGTGGAGCAGGGGGGCCTGGTGGTGCTGGTGGCACAGGTAGCGTCACGTTTGCCCCAACATCTGGTCGTGGCGGTGGCGGTGGCGGTGCTAGTTTATCTGCAGCTGGTAGTGCTGGTGGAGCTGCTAGTGGAGCTGCTGGAGGTGCAGGTGGTAATGGTGGCGGAGGAACAGGTGGCGGTGCCGGAGGTACTTCAGCATCAAACAATGGGGTAGCAGGTACAGCAGGTACAGGCGGCGGAGGCGGCGGAGCATTTAATACTAGTACTAGTGGTACAACACCTGGTGGTGCTGGTGGTACAGGTAATTATTGGACACAATCATCAAATGGAGCAACTGCTGGTTCTGGAGGTGGAGGTGGTGCTTCTCCTGGTGGAGTTGCGGGCGCTTCAGGCGGATTATATGGTGGCGGGGGCGGAACTGGATCTGGTACATTATTAAGTCAAGGCGCACAAGGTATTATTGTGTTTACATACACAGTTGCGGAGTCTTCAAAAGGCAACTTCTTCTTCTTATTTATGTAAAGGTAAATTATGAATATGGAAAAAATAACAAACATGCTTTTCCCTGTAATAGTATCTGCTATTGCTTGGTTACTTACATCAATGTCATCTATACAAGCTGACTTAATTAATATCAAATCTAAAATGCCTATTCTTATTACAGAACAAGGTGTGCCGACTGATAGCCCTATATCAGCAGATCAAAGAGCTAAGCTTAAAGAAGAATTAAAAATGCAAATAGCAGAGTTGTCTATCCGAGTAAGACTTTTAGAAGAACACGAAAAAACAAGGGGGTATAAATAATGTTTAGCATCCTCTCATCTATACTAGGTTTTGCAACCGCAGGACTTCCATCTATATTAGGATTCTTTCAACAAAAAGGAGATCAAGCTCATGAACGAGAAATGGCTAAAATGCAAAATGAACAAGCTATGCTTATGGCTCAAAAAGGTTTTCAATCACAAGAAAAAATAGCAGCTATTGAATTGGAGGGTACTTATGCAGAAACATTCGCACAAGAAAGACAAGCACTTTATGAACACGATGCAAAACTTGTACACGACGCTGCTCCCTGGGTTAGAACTCTTAACGCAGCTGTCCGCCCTATTGTTGCTTTCACTTTTGTAGGATTACTTATATTTGTGGATGTGGCTGGTTTTATTTGGGCTGTACAAACTGTAGGGTTTAGTCGTGAATCTATGGATGTTATATTTTCATCTGATGAAATGGCTATTGTAGGTTCTATTATTGGCTTCTATTTTGGAGCTAGAACTTGGGAAAAGAAATAAGTGAATGTATCAAAAGCTGGCATCGCTCTTATTAAACATCATGAAGGCGTGCGTAATAAGCCTTATAAATGTCCTGCTGGGCTTTGGACTTGTTGTGTGGGTCATCTTATCGGGGATGGTAAATCATTGCCTGAATCTTGGAATAGAACTTTTTCACAGGAAGAAATAGATGGACTTCTTAAATCCGACCTACGTCGCTTCGAGCTGGGAGTACATAAGATGCTACCTAACGTGCTTCTTCGACAACATGAGTTTGACGCTCTTGTCAGTTTTTGCTTTAATTTGGGTCTTGGATGCTTTCAAAGATCAACACTCCGTCAAGCGCTTCTTCGCGGCGATAAAAAGGCGGCTATGGAATCGTTAGTAAAATATTGTAGGGCCGGTGGTAAAATACTGAGAGGTCTACAAACTCGTAGGCTAGATGAAAAAGCACTCTTTGAAGGTAAATAATGCCATTAAGTAAACTTGTATTTAAACCAGGAATTAATCGAGATCAGACTGACTATGCCTCTGAAGGCGGTTGGTATGAGATGGACAAAGTTCGTTTTCGTTCAGGTTTTCCTGAAAAACTTGGCGGCTGGACTGTAAGAACTATTGAACCTTATGTTGGCGTTGCAAGGTCTATTGCAACTTGGTCTACTACTGATGGTGCTAAACTTATTGGTATTGGTACAAATGAAAAGATGTATGTAAGTGCTGGATCGAGTATTTACGATATTACCCCCTTACGAGTTACTTATACTTCTACCACAGATCCTTCAAGTGATGATTGCTTTTCTACAACAAATGGGTCTAATCAAGTTGAGATTTTAACTATCACGGCCGGCATTGAAGATGGTGAGTGGGTTACATTTAGTGGTGTGACTAATCCTATTGGCGGTATTCCTGCAGCCGAATTTAATAACGAGTTTCAAATTACAGCTATTGGGGGCTCATACTTTATAACACTTCCCACAACAGCTACATCAACTGCAGTCTCGTCTGGTAACACCTCTATTGTGGCAGAGTTCCAAGTTAATATTGGCTCTGATATTGTTACCTTTGGTCCAGGTTGGGGAGCAGGTGTTTGGTCTCGTGGTACTTGGGGCTCTAGTGCACTTATACCTATTACAATATATCCAAGGCTTCAGTTTCAAGACAACTTTAATAATGACTTAATTTTTAATTATTTTTTAGGCGACATTTATTACTGGGTATATGATCCTACTTATACTGATCGCGCTGTAACATTACAATCTGTGCCAGGTGCTATTGCAGTCCCCCGTGAAGTATCAATTACCATATTTTCTCCATCAGGCCATCTTGTTGCATTAGGTGGTACTAATTATGAAGCGACAGTAGTCCCCGGTCAAAGCATAGTAACTCTTGTTCAAGACCTAGTAGACCCACTTATAGCTATTGCAGAAACCGCAATTGCGCACGGCCTTCAATCAGGCGATTGGGTAACATTATCAGGCCAGATCCCTGTTGACTATGAAGGTACTTATCAAGTTACTTATATTGACGCTACACACTTTAGTTATACGATGTTAACAGATCCAGGCGGCAATGCTACAACCGAAGGTACATATGACTATAATGATTACACAGGGGCTTACGATGCGCTTCTTGTTCGCTGGGCTAATGTAGACCCAGCTATTGGGCCTCAACCAGAAGTATGGCAACCTACACTAACTAATACTGCCGGCTTTTTAAGAATACAATCGGGCTCTAGAATTGTCGCGGCAATTAATACCCGACAAGAAACACTTATCTTTACTGATAGATCACTAACATCTATGCAATTTTTAGGTACAGCCGATGTGTTTGGTTTACAAGAAATGGGGGCTAATATTTCTATTATGGGTCCTAATGCGGTTACAGGCATTAATAATATTGTCTACTGGATGGGACGAGATAAGTTCTATACTTATTCAGGCCGTGTTGATACACTACCTTGTACACTACGCCAATACATATTCTCCGATATTAACACAGCCCAAAGTGAATTAATTTTTGCAGGCACTAACAATCAGTTTAATGAAATTATTTGGTTCTACTGTTCCGCAAACTCTAATACTGTCGATCGATATGTAGTGTATAACTATTCTGAAAACATTTGGTATTATGGTAATTTAGATCGAACTGCTTGGCTAGATTCAGGTGACTTTAGTAGGCCTCTAGCATTAAATGATTCATGGATTTATAACCACGAAGATGGCGTTGACGACGGACAACCACTAAGTGCTGCTCCATTACCTATTGAGTCTTTTATTCAGTCTGCATTTATTGACGTAGATGATGGTGATAAATTCATGTTAATTCGCCGTGTAATTCCTGATATTAACTTTACTAACTCGGATTCAACTTATGATACGCCAGAAGTTGTTATGACAGTAGGGGTTACAAATTTCCCTGGAGCTTCAACATCTACAACTAACGCAGATAATTTAACTACAGCAAGAAGTGTTCTAACTACCGCTACCATTGATCAATATACAAACCAAGTTTTTGTAAGAACCCGTGGCCGTCAGATGAACTTTAAAATCCAATCTAATAATTTAGGTACTCAGTGGCAGCTAGGTATGCCTCGTATTGATGCACGTCCAGACGGAATGAGGGGATAACATGGCCGGTTTTAACATTGCCAATATTAAGCCACCTAAAGCACCAAGCTTACCAATACCTCCATCGCAGTATAGTCAAGAATATTTTAATCTATTTGACAACGCCTTACGTCTTTATTTTAACCAATTAGATAAAGTGTTTCAGTATACAATTGATCCTAATATTGGGCAGTATATTAACTTTCCGTTTTTAGCTGTTTTAGATACAACTATTCAAGTTGCTACTGTGGTAGGAGATTCTTACCCTATTACTTTTGATTCGCCTTATTTACCTGTTTATTATGCAGGGCCCAATGATAGTCACCCTTATTTAGATCCTCTTGATGCATCTAAAATTATTATACCCAACTCACATTACTATAACTTTGCATACACAATTAACTTTTACAAAGCAACAACAAACCCAGCGACCGTAGCGGTATGGTTTAGACTTAATAGTACTACGTTAGGGACCATAGATTTTCCAGGTACCACTCGGTACTACACTGTTTTAGGCGACGGCGCTATTACCGCTGCAAACTGCACTATCATGACTGATGAACAAAACGGGGACTCTTGGCAAATTATGTGGACTACTTCAGATATAGATGTTTCTATTGTTCCAACCCCAGGTGCCGTTATAGGATCAGAACCCACAGGAGCATCGGCCGCATTAGCAATTAGCTATGTTTCAGCATAATTTGTATGGTATCATTACACTATCTTAAAAAGGACTTTTTATGGCAGCACACCACTCAGCACAAGGTTTAGCATCCCTCGGTCGTCACGGCGATTCAATGCTAGTTCACATGAGCCCACACGAAGTTGCTGGCTTAAATTATTTAGCTAAAAAACAAGGTACTAAACTTACAATCAATCCTGAAACAGGTCTTCCTGAAGCATTTAGCTTAGGTGGATTCTTTAGTTCATTATTGCCTATGTTTGCTGGTATGGCTTTGGGGCCAGGAGCTGGTATGATGCCTTTATTAGCAGGTGCTGCAACCGGTGCGGGTTTAGCGGCTGTAAAAGGCGAAAATCCTTTAATGGGCGGATTAATGGGCGGTCTTGGCGGTTATAGCGGCGCTAATTTAGCTGGCGGATTTGGTGCTGCGGCAGGTGGTGCGGGCGGTGCTGCGGGTACTGTAGGTGCTAACGGAGAAATAGGTTCTAGTTTGTTAAGCTCAGCTGGGGGATATACACCGGCTTCTGTTATTAATGGTGTTTCTGTTCCTAACGTTTCTGATATTGCAGGCGGCATGGATAAATCTATGATTAATACTGGACTTAATATTCCTAAAACTTCTATGATGAATTCTGCTAATATAATTAATCAGTCAGGCGCTGGAGCAGGATCAGCATTTTCAGGAGCTAGCTCATTTAATCCGATGCAGACTCTAAAGAATTCATATACTGGCGCTAAAAATGTAGTTACAGGTGAACCAGGTTCATGGGACGCATTTAAAAATTACTTTAATGAAGCCGGTCAAGCACCAACTACTAATTTCCAAGCGGGAATGAAAATAGCTATGCCACTAGGTGGTGCGGTATTAGGGGGTTTAGAGCCTACTGATATTTATGGTGAACCGATGAAACCTGATGGTAAAGATAAATATGATCCCTATTCAACATTAAACTTATCAGGCGATACAGGACTCCGTTTATATGCAGCCGGTGGAGATGTAAATAATAATCAATCTTCAATTGCATCTGGTGGCTTACAAAGTTTGTATGGCACTTCTGATAATTCAGGAGGTCCTCAAGCATTAAGTCGAGATGGTTATGGTGTAGGTAGATTAGAAGGATTAACTGCTGCAGGATCTAGAGCAAAAGCCGCTGATATGTTTTATGCTCAAGGTGGCCCAGTAAGTTTTGCTGATGGGGGTGATACAGAAGGTGTTGCACTAGAGCAATTAAGTATGTCTCCTGATTCAGCAAGTCCAAGTCCGGGTGGTATTGTGGCATTAGCTAATTCAGCTCAAATGAGTCCACAAGGCGGACAAGCTTCAGATATCAATTTAGCAGCCCCTCCAACAGCAACAGATGGTAGTCTAATTACACAAGTAGCTAATAATTTACAAGCAGACCCTAATTACCAACCTAAAAACCCTATTGAAGCCGCTATTGTTAAACAATTAAAAGGTACTGATCCAATGCAAGAAGGACAACAAGGTTTAGGATCATTAGCTCCAGCACAACCTTCATTCCCAACAGCAGCTACTTTTGCTCCTGCTCCAGCCATGGGTCCTACAGATTATAGTCAATCAAGTACACCTTATATGGCTAAGGGTGGTTATTTAAATGGTTCTGGTGATGGTATGTCTGACTCAATCCCTGCTACAATAGAAGGAAAACAACCTGCCAGATTAGCTGATGGTGAGTTTGTAGTGCCAGCTGATGTTGTAAGTCATATTGGTAATGGCTCATCTAAAGCAGGATCAAAAAGATTATATGCAATGTTAGACAAAGTACGTAAAGCACGTACAGGACATACTAAACAAGGTAAACAAATTAATCCTAGCAAATACATGCCTGCATGAACACCGTACAAATTGTAGCACCCAATAACGTATATAGCGTTTGGGACAACGTAGAGAATTATTTAAATGTGTCAATTAATGTAAGTGGTGGAGATTACACTTTAGACCAGCTTAAATTATTATTAGTACGGGGTGAGCAAACCTTATTAGTTTCTACAGATGAAAAAGGCGTTTTAAATGGCGCTATGACTGTAGAGTTTTCTAATCGTCCTAATAGTAGAGTTATGTTTATTACAGCATTAGGCGGCAACGGCATAGTAAATAAAGACACATTCGACCAAGTAGAGAATTGGGCTAGAATGCAGGGGGCAACAAAAGTAAGTGCATGGGCACAAGAAGCGCAAGCAAGGTTATACAAAATCAAATCAAATTTTAATACCGTTAGAATGGTTGTGGAGAAAGATTTATGAAATTATTTAACATATTTAATTGGGTACAAAACCTAGTAGAATTATTTACCTTTTATGGTGGTGGCTCTGGTGGCGGAGGCTCTCAAACTTCTACTTCGTATTCTACAAACTTGCCTGAATACGCTAAGCCATACTACGAAGAGTTAATGAAACAGTCAAACAAGGCTGTTTATACAACAGATGCAAAAGGTAATGTAACCGGTGTTAAGCCAATGCCAACTTATACTGGCGAACGTGTAGCAGGGTTTAATCAAGATCAAATAAATACTCAAAATGCAGTTATGGGCATGCAACAACAAGGTGGTTTTGGGCAAGCTGCTCAAGGTCTTACAGGCGCTCAAGGACTTTCTGGTGCTGCCGCAGGTATGGGGTTATCAAAGGCTTTAAACTATAACCCTAATCAAATTGCCGCACAAAGTATTAATGCGCCTACATTACAACAATATCAAATGGGCCCAGTAGAACGTGCAACAAGTCAATATTTTAGTCCTGCAGCGGCTGCTTATTATGGTGATCCATATCAACAAGGTGTTACTAATATCGCCCTTCGTGAAGCTCAATTACAAGGTGCTAAAGACAGACAAGCGGGTATGTTAGGTTCTATTGGTCGGGGTACATTTGGCGGCGCTAGACAAGCGCTTATGCAAGCCGAACAACGTCGTGGACTCAATCAAAACTTAGGCGACATTCAAGCTAGAGGTTCACAAGCAGGTTATGAAAATGCACAAAAAGCATTCTTGGCTGATCAAGCTAACCGTATGGCGGCTCAACAACTTAATGTCCAAACAGGCCTAACAGAAGCACAACAAAACTTGGCAGCGCAATTACAAACCCAAGGATTAAGTGCAGACCAAGCAATGAAGGCAGCATTATCTAATCAACAAACTAATTTAACTGCACAACAAGCCAATCAACAAGCTCAATTACAAGCAGCTCAACTTGCAGGTCAAACAGGTATTGCAGGTCTTACTTCTAGTATCGATGCAGCTAAAGCTCAGGCTGCAACAGCGGCGGCAACTCAAGGAGCTGAACTTGAAAGACTTAAAGCACAAGCAGCAACAGGCGCTGAAAAACAAGCGCTACAACAAAAAATTGATGATCTTAAATATCAAACGTTCCAAGAACAACAAAACTATCAAAAAACACAACTTGAATATCTTAGCAATATTCTTCGTGGGAACGCGGGTGCGTTGGGTTCTACTCAAGTGGCTTACACACCTACGCCGTCTGCAATATCACAAGTTGGCGGCCTTGGGTTAGCTGGACTTGGTTTAATGAAAGCGTTAGGATAAGGATAAAATATGAACATTATTAAACTACAAAATGAATTAAAAGGGGTACCAGACCAAGCTCTCATTGGTTATGTTCAAAATCCTACTGGTCAAGTACCAACCTACCTTGCATTAAGTGAATTACAACGCCGTAAAGAAATGCGTAATAGTTATCAAGCTGCAAAGCCTGAAACAACTGTAGCTGAAAGTTTAGTTAACGAGGCACAACCTCAACCTATGCAACAAGGTATAGCAGCCATGGCTCCGCAACAACCAGCTCCTGAACCAGCGCCGATGCCACAGGCTCCTATGGCGCCACCACAAGGTATGGCTCATGGCGGTATGGTTTCTTTTGCAGAAGGTGGCGAGACTCAACCTGCAATATATAGACCCATGACTTCAGGGCTAATTCCTCGCCCTGTAACAAATCCACCAATTAGTAATTCAACGCCTAACACTGTAGAAATTAAATTTGATGGATCTAATCTAAATAGGATACCTTCACTAAATTTAGATGCACTTCCTTCACTTAATTTAGACATGGCTCATGGCGGTATGGTTTCTTTTGCAGATGGTGGCATAGCAGGACTAGACACAGGCAATATGTACGATGAACAAATCTATGCCCAAGGTGGTATCGTTGCGTTTGATGATGGGGGGGATGTTAAAGGTTACGCAGGGCCGGAAGGCAGCTATGTTCAAGCAGATACTCCAACTTCACGTATTGATGCGTTGTATAAATTATTATCAGGGGCTCCAAATAAAATTCTTAGAGGACTAGCTGAATCGTCTGCTAATGTACCTTATGGGGCAGTAAGATCACAATTCCCAGATTTACCTGAAGATATATTTCATAAAAATGTACTTGGCGGAGAACCAGGTGCAGGGCTTTTTGGAGCGTCCACACCAGTAGCAGAACAACCAATAGCACCTCCAACTTTAGCGGCAGATACAACAACCGGTGCTAAACCAGCGGCAGAATCAACTAAACCTACTGTAGCAGATGATCCATTTGCAGCATTAAAGAAAACATTAGCCGCGGGCCCTACAGAAAAACCTAAATCAATGCAAGACTATGCAGCTGAATATAAACAAGCATTAGGTGAAGACCCTACAGTACAAGGTGCTAAAGATAGACTGAAAAAAATGGAAGATAAAGCAGCTGAACAAGAATCTAAATCTGGGTGGATGTCATTAGCTAAAGCGGGGCTAGCTATGGCTGCAGGTAAGTCTCCTCGAGCATTACAAAATATTGCTGAAGGCGCAACTGCAGGTGTTAATGATTATACAGAAGCACAAGACAGATTAGTAAAATTAAGAGAAAAACATTTTGAACTCCAATCTCAACTTGATAGACAAGCTCGTGCTGAACAAGTATCTGCTACAACATATGGTGCTAATAGTAAAGAACGCGCAGAAGACAGGGCAGCGAGAGAAAAACTTGAGAAAATGGCGATGGGTAATCAATTAGCAATAGCTCAATTAAACTATGGCATGCAAAAAGATAATAAAGTTGTAGCTAATAGAGATAAAGCAATTGATAACGCAATGCAAAAAGCTAAGATTATAGCTGAACAAAAGGGCGTTTCAGATGCCACTGAGTTTGATGCTATTTACCAACCTTTATTAGCACAAGAATTGGCTACATTAGGAGTGACTGGTACTGGATCTACTTATAAACCTCCTGTAAGTGGTATGTTACAAACAACTAAAGACGGTGTATTGAACTACGTAAGGAACGCCGCTAAATAAAATGCCTATAGTAAATGTTCCAGGCGTAGGTCAAGTTAATTTTCCTGATGACATGTCTCATAATGAGATTGTCGGCGCTATTGAATCAGATGTTATTCCTCAATACCAACAACACCTAGAAAAAACAGGTTTTGTACCCGCATTAAAAGCCGCAGGTCGTAGTGCATTAGGTGCTACTGAATTAGCCCTTGGTGAAGCTTTTAATTCTGATAAACTCCGTCAGCTTGCTGAAGAACAAAAACAAAAAGCCGCTCAAACATTTGAGCCAACAACGGAAGCAGATATTGCTGCAGCTCAAGGTATATTGCCTACTGCGGGAGCTTATGCTTCTAAATATGTAACCGAGCCATTAGGTGGTATTGCAGGCAGATTTGGTGCTCCTATTGCGGCAGGTATGGCGGCTCCGTTTATTGCTCCTGAAGCCCTTGGTGGATTAGCAACAGGCGCTATCGCTACAGCATTAACTGATTTGCCCGCTGAAATTGGTGAGAACGTTGAACGCCAAAAAGAACAAGGTAAAGAAGTTGACTTACTATCTGCCACAACAACAGGTTTAGCTCAAGCTGCATTAGCAGGATTCGGAGTACCCGGTACAGGCGCTTTAAATAAAGTGTTAGGCCCTCAATTATTAAGAGAAGCTGAAATCCTTGCTCCTAAAGTTTTAAAAGGTCAACTTACTAGAGAACAGGCTATTGCAGGATTAACAGGTAAAGCAGAATCTTACGCTCGATCTGTTGGTGTTAATGCGATTACAGGCACAGGCTTGATGGTAGGTACAGAAGAATTGCGTCGTGCTCAAGCAGGTCAAGAAGGTATGACACCAGGAGAACTCGGCGAGACTGCATTAACAGCAGGCTTATTAGCTCCTATATTTGGTGGATTACATCCAGTTGGACGTGGTGCTGCTGAAGCTAAAATCGGTGAAGCTGCCGGAAAACGCCAAACAAAATTAGACGCTATTGAAGCTAAAAATCAAGCTAGAGAAGAAGCTTTCTTTAGAATAGAACAAGAAAAACTTACAGAACAACTCGCTCAAGAAGAAGCTGCTAAGAAAGCACAAGAAGATTTTGATGCGGCCAACGCTCCTAACAAATTTGGTAACTTTGCTCCAGAAGGAAGTAAACTCGCTAAATCAATTGCAGATGCAGTTAATCTTCCAGAACAAGAATCAATCAAGCAAGCTACTAAAGCCCGTGATACCGCATTTGAGGATCTTCCTAAAAACATTGCATCGTTAGCTAAACGCCCAGAATTACCTTCTATTGACAATGTAACTCGTATCGATGATAATTTCACTAAAGCAATTGGTACTGCACCTAATGCCGGCTTCTTAAAAAACATTAAAAATTTAGAACTAAACGCAGAGAACGCGCCTAAGATACAACAAGAAATAGAAAACTATAATGGTACAAGTAAAACTGTACTAAATAATCTTAAGCAGTTTTCAAATCGTTTAGAGGACATTAAAAATGGAAATGATGCACGAGTTAACGAACGAAGAGCTAGCGAAAATCTTTCAATATTTGGACAACCCGAACCAGGAGTTACCGCAGGAAATGAAGCATTTAACAGACTTAGAGATTATGGGGCTCCAGTTGATGTTAGTGCAGCTCGAGCAAGAAAAGAGAGCATCTACGCTCCAATAGAAGCAGCCACTAAACCTACCACTCCAAACTTATTAACAACCTTACGTAAGTATGGGGGCATTAATTTATCTGATCTCCGTGAACTAAAAGGAGAAACTAGAAAAGTTGAAAAACGTGGATACTATAATGTATTTAATCAACGCGCTAAATCACTCATGGAGCATATTGAGAGTGGAAGACTTGATGACTATTTGCCCTACCAAGATAGAATGAATACAGCCGCAGAACGCGGTGAAACTTTTGATGCAAAACCTGCATATGATTTCCTAGCAGAAAAAATTAAAAATGAAGAGACAGTTTATCACTTTGAAGATGCACAACGTATGGCAGAAGCCCGTAATGAATTACGTAGTCGCCAAGAAGAGCCTAGTGATATTAATCAACGTCTTGCAGAAGAAGCTGCGGTTGAAAAAGGTATGGGTGTTAAATACGCTAAAGAAGAAACTAGACCTGAATGGGTAACACCTGACGTATGGAGAAAATACGATGCAGCTCGTGAGGCTGAAGCTTTTGCTAAAAAACATGATCTAGGTGCATATCGTGACATGGCAGAGCGGGCTAATAAAAACCTTGATGAAGCTATTAAAAGAGACCACCCTACTGAAAAACCATTAGAGTTTAAAGATAAATTAAAAGACGCTTATGGAGATAGACTTAAATTAGCTAAGGGTCTTGAAGCGCTTACAAAAGAAACAATCGGTTCTATTAAGCAAGCTCTCAAAGATAGATTTGGTAAGAACGTAGAAAGAGCTATTGAGCGTAAAGATTTAAACTTAATTGAAAGTAAAGATGTGCCCGCTGGTATTGATGCCGAGGCTGTAGCTTACTTTGATAAAGGTAAAGTTTATTTAATTGCAGATAGATTATCTAAAGAAGATGCGGGTGCTAAGCTCCTACATGAAATGGGTGTTCACTACGGCTTAGAAGGTATGATTGGTAAAGACATATACCGCGATGTTCTACGCACAGTCAATAGATTGAACAAGATGGACAAGATTGCTACTGCGGCTCATGATTACGTTAACGCTAGATACCCTGAATTAAAACCAGGTTCAGCTGCGCATGCAGAAGAAGTGCTAGCACGTATCGGTGAGACTGCACCTAACCATACATTATGGCGTAGAATTGTAGCTGCGGTTAAAAACTTCTTAATCAAAAAAGGTCTATATGACCCGAACAAATTAAGTGTAAAAGATTTGCAAGACATGATTAATAGCTCATTGCATAGAGCACTACGAGAAGAAAAGAAACCAGTTGCTTTAGAGATGAGAGAACCTCTACTTGAACGCACAGTTCAATACGCTAAAAAAGAACAACCCCGTAATGCAGAGCTTCATGCAATATTAAGAGCTTCCGGTTCAGACTTTAAAAAAGAAGATCCTAGCTTATTCCAATCATTCCGTGATAAACCTAAAGAAACAGCTAAGCAATATTATGACGATGCTAAGACAGGTGCATCTGGCTTCTTACGTAACTTTGAAACTAACTGGTTCTCAGCTGATGCTGCACTACAACGCGGTATACGTTCTGCTATGGAAGGAAGCAAAGAAACTTGGGATGCGGTTCGTCAAGCTATGTACCAAACAAGTACTTCTCAAGCCTTACACAATGAAGGCGTAGCACATACATTCCTCGAGATGGGTAATATTAAATATAATCCTGAAACATACAAGTGGGAAGTTAAAAAGGGCGATACTAGCTGGGTAGATATTACTAAAGAAATTAAGAATTTAGCTGAACAAAAAGGTGTATCTTATTCTGAAATGGAAACTTATGCTCATCGATATTTAGAAGCTAAGCGTCTACAAGGTTTAATTAAACAAAACGAAACAATGGATACCCGTGCTAGACAAATGTTATCCGAAGGTAAATCTAAAGCTGATGTATCTAAATTCCTGTTTGACAATAAAGTTAAAATACACATGTCGCCTGAGCAGATTGCTGCGGCATTAAAATTCAAAGATAAGATTAAAGGTCTTGAAAAGGTAGAAGAAAAATGGCATAAAGTTCGTGCCGAAGTATTAAAGTTTGCAGAAGATACAGGCCTGTATACAAAAGACGAAGCTAAAAAGTTATTAGAAGTGATGGACTACGTTCCGTTCTATCGTATTGAGCAACTAGAGAACCAAGCTGGACCTCGAGAATATAGTCGTGGTTTACTTGATGCAGCCCGAGATAAAAAACTACATGGTAGTGGACAAGAAGTTAACAACGTATTTGACAATATGGAGCGTTGGATTTCTTATACTATTCGTAGGGGCGTTAATAATAAGTCAGCTCAGAATCTAGCAGAAGTTGCTACTAAATATTTACCTGAAGGTGAAGTTAAACTTGTAGATGAAGTAGGACGCGGTATGGAAAACAATACCGTAGGTATATGGAAAGGTGGACGTCGTTATCTATACGAGTTTAGTGATCCTCTCTTTGTAAAAGCATTTACAGGCATTGAATCATTAGCTATCCCTGCAATGAAAGGCTTCGCTAAATTTACAAATGCCTTACGTCAAAACATTGTATTAAATCCGTTGTTCTCAATAGGTCAGCTATCTCAAGACGCGTTTGGCGCCATGTTTACATCAGGTGTTAAGAGCCCTTTTGCTATTCCTTTAGAAGTTATGAAAGAGTTTTATAAGACTTTACGTGGTACAAGTGCCGCTCACGAAGCATTAAGATCAGTAGGCGCAGTAGGTGTTAAAGACTATTCTGCAGAAGCAAGTAGACTACAGGCTGAAATTTCAGCAGGACTTCGTAGCCCAACACTATTACAAAAAATTAAATCTCCATTAGAGAAATTCTCTATGGCATCAGACAACGCTGTACGTCAAGCTATCTTTAATAGAACCCTAAAAGAAACAGGCGATAAAGCTAAAGCAATTGAACGAGCATTTGAAGTCATTAACTTCCGTCGTGCTGGTGCATCTAAAGAAGCTACATTTATGAGACAGACTGTTCCGTTCTTTGGAGCTTACTTACAATCTATGAACGTAGCAGCTAAAGTAATTTCTGGTCGTGGTATTGCTCCTGAACAAAAAGCTGAAGCTCATCGAGTGCTAGCAAGTACAGCAGCTAAGGTTGCAGCCTTATCATTAATTTATAATATTATGGTAAGTGACGATGATACTTATAAGCAAACTGATCCTTCAATCCGTGACCGTAAACTATATATTCCAGGCACAGGTATGAGCTTACCATTACGTCCTGATATATTTACATTAACAACTAAGATTTTACCTGAGCATATTTATCAAATGACTATGGCTGAAGCTACAGAAGATAAAACTAAAGCCATGAAAGCTCTAAAGAACGGATTATCTAATGCACTATTAGGCCCTAACGTATTGCCTCAAGCAATCAAACCTATCCTAGAAGTGTCAACTAACCATGACTTCTTTACTGATCGAGCTATCGTAGGTCAAGGTTTAGAGCAATTAGAAACTTACAAACAATACACTAACAATACTTCTGAATTAGCTAAAGCATTAGGCAATTTCGGCATGTCTCCAATGAAGATAGATCATTTATTAAAGGCTTACTTTGGGTATACAGGCGGTTTAGCTTTAATGACTACAGATGCTTTAATCAATGCAGGGTCAGATATTCCTAAACCTGATAAATCAATCCGAGATAATATTGCGTCAGTTCCTGGCATGTCAGCATTTGTAGCTAAAGAGCGCGGTACTAAACTTATGAATGACTTCTATGAGCTTCGTGATGAAGTATCTACAGCAGTAAATACATTTAATAAACTGAAAAAAGAAGGTACGCCAGAAGAACGTCAAGAATATAGAGAGAAAAACCAAGAGTTACTTCGCGTTAAATCCGCGGTTAACAATATGAATAACCAATTAACTAAGATTAGAGAAGCTGAGAAAAGAATTTACAATAACCGTTCAATGTCCGGTGAAGAAAAAAGAATTAAACTTGAAGAGATCCGTCAACGCCAAGAAAGAATATTAGCTAACGTAGAGAAACTAAGATTACGCGCAGGGTTCTAACCTATCCTCCAAGCCCTAACTCCTAGGCAACCATCTTTCGTAGTAACATAAACTTTAACTCTTACTCGTGCTCGCTTAGCGCCGGACTCAATGGCATAGATAAGAGGCGAGGGCTTCAATGTTGGTATAAAAAAACTCTCGCCTAATTCCATTACTTCAAACGGAAAGATCCATTCGGGTTCATCATGCAGGTTCAGATACAACTCCTCCAATAATATCTTTTGGGATTGAGTTAAGATTTAACTTATAGACTCTTGTTGCTGACTTACCAATATCTCTCCAGCCTGCGTTCATACGCTTTCTAATATCTCGTCCTGCATCGATCTCAATGTTAGATAACTTCATTTGATATAAGAACTCTTTAGAACTAACTGACATTTCATTAAGATACTTTTCAAACTCTGTCTTAGATATATACATTGCATTACCTTCTACTTCAACGCGGATAACTAAAGCTGATCTAGGTTCCATCACTGCCTTCCCATCTTTCATAATAAGAATACCTGTTTGGTTCTTATTGATATAGTCTGACAATACTGACTCATAGTCGACTGCGTTAACCTTGACCACGTTATCTCGAATAGCAATCATTTCTCCTACTATGCGTCGATAGACCCGATCCAAGTCAAAATTAGTAATGCCCGCGTTATTCGTAATTTCACCCGCAGTCATCGTAGCAGAGACTAAGTTCTCGTAGAATCGATAAGCCGTATCCCGACCAAAGTCTTCATTAAACTTAATACCCCACTTAGTAATCATGTCTTGTAGAGCATGTTCACCTACCTTGTAGACTTCTTGAATAAACATAGGGCCTGCCCAACCATAATTAAATCTAAACTTGTCAAATATCTCACGACCAAGTGAAGCGTCGTCTTTAAATGCGTCAGGTTTACGTACAGATAACTCAATTAAACGCGCTACCTCACCATTAGGATCTTTCTTTAACCCTGTTAGCTTGTCGTATAATGAGTGATTGGATGTAAACATAGCAATCATCGAAGCTGACATCTCATGATCTCGTTCCGCATTGACTGATGCTTGCATACGGATTTTAGATTTACCTTGTGAGATTTTATGGATAAGCTGTGATAAGTCTTTAGGTAGGATATT
>Ga0114974_10000516_pt1 | contig 32349 bp, 29 predicted proteins | sample S_130206_EF_Meta_FD_87318 | JGI IMG/M metagenome (GOLD analysis project Ga0114974, IMG submission 87318) | Freshwater microbial communities from Lake Simoncouche, Canada to study carbon cycling - S_130206_EF_MetaG | ecosystem: Environmental > Aquatic > Freshwater > Lake | place: Lake... | reverse complement strand
TGAGCCGCGCGGCCTGGCGCGCGATCGCCGGTATGGCCTGTATGCCCGACGAACCGGTGCCGATGATGCCCACGCGCTGGCCGCGCAGGTCGACACCCTGGTGCGGCCAGGCGCCAGTGTGGTGAACCTTGCCGCAAAAATTGCCGATGCCGTCTATGTCGGGCAGTCGCGGCAGCGACAGCGCGCCGCTGGCCATGACGCAGAACTGGGCGCTGATTTCCAGGCCGTTGTCGGTGCGCAGTTGCCACCGGCCATGCGCTTGCAGGTAGTGGGCCGACACCACGCGCGCGTTGAACTCGATGTCCCGGCGCAGGTCGAAGCGGTCGGCGACATGCTCCAGGTAGCGCAGGATTTCCGGCTGCGCGGCGTACTTCTCGCTCCACACCCACTCCTGCTCGAGCTCGGGAGAAAAAGAATAGGAGTACTGCAGGCTTTCCACATCGCATCGCGCGCCCGGGTATCGGTTCCAGGTCCAGACGCCGCCGACTCCAGCAGCCGCTTCGATGACCCGGGCCGAAAGGCCCATCGAACGCAGTCGGTGCAGCATGTGCAGGCCGGCAAAGCCGGCGCCGACGATGGCGACGTCGCAGTGGTGGGTGTCGGGAAGCGATGGCATGGCGATGCGGGGCGGGTCCCCTGGCTGCTAGGGCGTGCGCTTCTCGTGATCGGCGGTTTCAAGCATGAAGGGCGCTGCCACAGCGGCGTTGATCTTGCAGTCGATCAGGATCGGCCCCTGCGGGTTGGACAGCATGGGCGCGAGCGCGCGCAACTCGATCAGAGTGCGCACCGTCGCCGTCTCGAAGCCGAACCCCGCTGCGATCGGCGCGAAGTCGATGTCGGAAAACACGGCAGCGGCCACCGGCATGTTGCGCATCTTCAGGTAATGCAGTTCGGCGCCATAGGCGGCGTCGTTGAGGACGATGATCACCAGCGCGATGCCTTCGCGCGCGACGGTTTCAAGCTCGCTCATCGTCATCAGAAAGCCGCCGTCGCCGACGAACAGCACGGTGCTGCGCTCGGGCGTGGCGCAGGCAATGCCCATGGCGGTGCCAAAACCCATGCCGACCGACGCGAAGTCCACCGTGTTCTTGTTGTGCTCGGGCCCGAGTCCCGATATGTAGGGCATGACCTGCAGAAAATTGCCCGCGTCGTAGACCGCGTTGCGGCTTGCGGGCAGCATGCGGTCGAGTTCGAGCGCCACGCTGCGGGGGTCCATCGTGCGATCGGTGTTGGCAGCCTGGAACTCCGCCGCCATGTCGACCCGGGTCAGGCGCTCACGGGTATCGGCGGTGTAGAAGGCCTTGTCCGAATCGGCGCGCGCTGGCAGCGCTGCGCACAGCTGTTCGGCGGCTTCGCGCGCATCGGCGATCAGGCTCAGGTCGGCGTGGTACCAGCGGCCAATCTTGGCGTGGGACAGGTCGACCTGTATCAGTGCAGCGTTCGTCGGCAGCGAGGTTCCGTAACTGGTGGTCTTTTCGTTGAGGCCGGCGCCGAACACTATGACGCAGTCCGCCTGGTCGATCAGCCGTCTGGCGGTGGTGTGCGAGTAGGAACCCACGATGCCTAGGTTGTAGGCGTTGCCGTGGAACATGTCCTTGGCCTTCAGGGTGGTGGCGAGCACCGCGCCGATCTTGTCGGCCAGTGCTTCTAGCGCCCTGCGCGCGCCGGCGCGGTGCGCCCCCAGGCCGGCGACGATCAACGGTCGACGGCTGTGGGCCAGCAGCCCAACCGCCGCACCGATGGCCGCGGGGCGAGCCGCAATGCGCTGGGGATTGGCGGCGGGGGCCGGGGCGGGGATGCCCATAGCGCCGGGATATGCGATGGATTGGAACTGCACATTCATCGGCAGCAGCAGCGCCACGCAGCCGCCTTGACCGGTCGCCTGCACCGCATGGGCCAGCGTTGCGCGCGCGCTGCTGGCGTCGTTGGCGACATAGGTTTTGATGCCCATGGCCTCCAGCACGCCGGTGGCGTTGAATTCTTTGGCGTCGGCCTCGGCGGCGCCATTGGCGCGGTGCGCCAACGAACTGCCGCCAAACACCAGCAGCACCCGGGATCCGGTGCGCTGCGCGTAGGCGCAGCCATGCAGCGCGTTGGCGGTCGCCGGGCCGCGGCCGATGACGGCGACTCCGAGCCTTCCGGTGGCGCTCGCATAGCCCTCCGCCATGGCCACCGCGTTGTTCTCGTGGCGGGTTGCGTGAAATCGTACGCCGATGGCGTCGAGCGTGGTGACGAACAGCGCCGTATCGTCGCTCATCAGCCCGAATACCGATTCGATGCCGCGGCTCTTGATGTCAAGCGCGAGCGCTTCGTACACCGGAATCTCGCGCTCGGCAATGGGCTGGTCTGCGTCGAAGCTTCGGGTTGGATTCATGGGGTTGCTGGTGGTGGGACGGGGGTTTCCCGCGCAGGCGTGGTCGGTTCGCTGCGCGCCAGCGCTTGGATCGACTCGCTAGTGGGAGCCGGCGCTTTCGGTTCCCAGGTAGGCGGCGATCACCGCCTCGTTGGCCTGCACTTCATGCGGCGTTCCTTCGGCAATCTTGCGCCCGAAGTCCAACACGACGATCTTGTCCGAAATGTCCATGATCACCGGTATGTCGTGCTCGACGATCAGAAAGCTCATGCCAAATTCCGCGCGCACGCGCTGGATCAGCGCCGTCATCGCCGCCTTTTCGGCCGTGCTCATTCCCGCCATCGGCTCGTCGAGCAGCACCAGTCGCGCCTTTTGCATCAGGGCCCGGGCAAACTCGACCTGTTTCTGTTTTCCGTACGGCATCTCGCCAGGAAGCAGGCCGGCAGTCTCCGGCATTCCCAGAAACTCGAGTACCTCGGTTGCTGCGGCGACTGCAGCGCGCTGCTCGGCACGGGCGCGTGGGGTCAGGAATGCACCCTGCAGCAGGCCGGAACTGCCCTGGCGGTAGGCGCCGACAAGCAGGTTGTCCATCACGCTCAGACCCGCGAACAGCGCGAGATTCTGGAAGGTGCGCGCGATGCCATGGCGCGACACCCGATGCGCAGCCTGGCCGGTGATGTCCTCGCCCTCGAAGCCGACCCGTCCGCCAGTGGGCGTGTACATGCCGGTGACACAGTTGAACAGTGTCGTCTTGCCTGCCCCATTGGGGCCGATCAGCGAGGTGATCGAGCCCTTCTCCATGCTAAATGAGACATCGTCGAGCGCGGTCAGCCCCTGAAAGCGCATCTGCAGCGCCGCAATTTCGAGCATGGCGGTCATGCTGGCGCTCCCTGCACCACGGCGCTGCTGCGCTTGGCACCGAGGTAGGACTCCTTCATCGTTTCGCTTGCGGCCACTTCCGCCGCAGACCCCGAAAAAACGATCCGTCCGCGGTCCAGTATGTAGGCGCTTTCTGCGAACTCGAGCGCGAGGCGTGCGTTTTGTTCGACGATCAGCATCGAAGTTCCCAGCGTGTCGCCGACGACGCGCAACTGCTTATAGATGGCTTGAACGATCAGCGGTGCCAGCCCCAGCGAGAGTTCGTCGACCAGCAGCAGCGTCGGGCTGGCGACCAGCGCACGGCCCAGCGCGAGCATCTGCTGCTCGCCGCCTGAAAGCCAGCCTGCGGCCTGGGTGCGCCGCTCCAGCAACCGAGGGAACAACTGGTAGACCGCCTCCATGCGCTCGCCCACGGCCACACGCGGCAAAATGGCAGCCCCCACGCGCAGGTTGTCCTCGACGCTGAGTTGTTTGAACACCAACCGGCCTTCTGGTACCTGTCCCATCCCCAGGCGGACCAGCCGATGCGGTGGCATGCCCAGGACCTCTTGGCCTGCCAGGCGGATGCTGCCAGCGGCAACATGGCCGTGGTGCAGCGACAGCAAGCCGCTGACCGCCCGTATCAGGGTGGTCTTTCCCGCGCCGTTGGCGCCAAGCAGGGCGACGATGCCGCCCTTGGCTACTTTTAAGCTGATAGCTTCCAGCGCCAAGCCCTTGCGGGCGTAGCCGACCGAAAGCCCTTCGATCTCGAGCATGTTCATCGGCGCCCCCGCCATGTGGCTAGCCGGTTGCGCAGTTGGCGTCCCATGCCGGCGACACCGCCGGGCGCGAAAATCAGCAGCAGGATCACCAGCGCACCGAAAATCAACTGCACCAGTTGAGCTTTGTGTTCGACCAGCACAAGGCGCACAAAGCCCGTCGAGTCGCTGGCCTGTGACGCGAAGCCGGTGATGATCGACGGCAGCAGCAACCACACCGCTGCGCCGACCAGCGAACCCGGCAACGAACCCATGCCGCCGATGATGATCATGGCGATGAACTGGATCGCGAAGTTGATGTTGAACGCCTCGGAGTTCAGGTTGGTGAGATAGTAGGCGTAAAGAGCACCCGCCACGCCGGCGATGGCCGAGCTCAGCACGAAGGCCTTCAGGCGCAAAATCCGCACGTCGACCCCCACCGAGGTGGTCGCCAGCTCATGGTCGCGCATGGCCATCATCACCCGGCCCTCGCGCGTACGCAGGCTGTTGCGCAGACCCCAGTACACCAGCGCGACCACAGGTAACAGGAAGAAATACCAGCGCATCGGCGAGTTCAACTCGAGGGTGCCAAATGCCGCCGTCTTGTAGGGAACGCCCACTACGTCAAAGGCCTTGAACTGGTATTCCAAGAACGCGAACGCGACGATGTAGTGCATCGCAAAGGTCGACAACACGAAGTACAGGCCGCGTACCCGCAACGAGGGCAGACCGGCCAGCAGCCCGGCGATGGCGCCGGCCGCACCTGCCGACACCAGCACCAGCGGAAAAGGCCAGCCCAGTTGCGAGCCGGTCATTGCGGCGGTCATGGCACCGACGGCGTAGAAGCCGGCATGCCCGATGGAAATAAGGCCGGCGCAACCAGTCAGGTAGTTGAGCGACAGGGCGCCCAGCATGGCGATCAGCATCAGGTTGATCTGCGACAGTCCGAGATTGAGCAACTGCATATTGCTCAGGCGAACGCCCAGGATACTGCGCTCCGTCAGCAGCACCGGCAGGTAGCACAGCAGGGCAACCGCAACGATTACCCAGATCCAGCGCAAGGCACGCGCCGCGCGATAAGTCGTAGCTGTATGGCTTGGGTCGGTCATGGGCAATGCGATGGCAGGATGCGCGCAGCCGCTTCAGACGCGGCCGAGCTCGCGCTGGCCAAACAGTCCCCAGGGCCGCACCATCAGGATGACCAGCAGCAGTCCGTAGATCATGATGTCGCTGGATTTGGGGGAAATGTAGGTGGCGGAGAGCTGCTCGATCAGACCGACCAGCAGCCCGCCAATGATCGCGCCGGGAATGCTTTGCATGCCGCCAATCACGACCGCCGGCAAGGCCAGCAGACCGATGGATTCGATGTCGGTCGATGCCAGCTGTAGCTGACCTAGAAACACGCCGCCGACCGCGGCCAGCGTGCTGCCGATGGCCCAGGCGAGCCGGTTCATGACGTTGACGTTGACGCCCGAGACCACGGCGGCCTCATGACCATCGGCGGTGGCGCGCATCAACAGGCCGATCGAGGTGTAGCGGAAAAAGGCGCCAAAAGCGGCCATGCAGGCCCAGCTCACCAGCGCGGCGGTCAGGTGCAGTTGGGAGATGCGCACGTCGCCCACCAAAAATATGCCGGTGGGCAGCGGCGTGGTCAGGTTGCGTCCCTGCGAGCCGAAGAGGATTTCGACGATGGCGCGCAGCGCGATCGACAGCGCGATCGTCAGCATGATCACCGACAGCATCGGCCGACCCGCCAGCGGCTGGATCAGCAGGATGTGGATCACCACGCCCAGAGTAGCCGCCGCCAGGATGATGAAAAGAATCGCTATCGGAAAAGGAAGATCGAGCAGGTTGATCGCGGTGACGGCAAAGAAAGCGCCGCACACCACGAACATGCCCTGTGCAAAGTTGAAGACATCGGTGGCCTTGAAGACCACCGCGAAACCCAGCGCTACCAGGCCGTAGATGCTGCCCAAGGCGAGGCCACTGAAGAGAACCTGTGCGAGCATATGGTGTTCCGGGTAGCGGTGCGGGTCGTTGCGCGATCCCTTAGCGGGTGTACTTCGCGTAGTCGTTGTAGTCGCCGAAGGAGACGAATTTCTTGGTCTTGTAGTCGTAGTCGAATACCTTGAGCAGCGTCGGGCCGTCATGGTTGGTCGGCGTGTAGGTCACCGGAGCCATCAGTCCCTTGCTGTCGGAGCTAAAGCCCTTGGCCAGGTACTCGACCAGCTTGGCGCGCGTCGGCTGCGCTCCGACCTTCTGCAGCGATTCGGCGACCATCTGGGCCGTCACCCAGCCATGGACATAGTTGACGTCGTCCTTCATGGCGCCGTGTCCCACTTTGTCCGCAAAGGCCGACATCTCGACATTGCCGGGGCTCTGATCGGATCCGCCCGGGGTCAGGCAGCTGACGAACGCATAGTTGTTGCCCGCCTGCTCGCCCATGGCGACAAAGATCTGCGGTGCGCCGAGGTAGGTGATGCCGAAGCCGGGGATCTTAGAGCCGTACTGCGCAAGCCCCTTCATCGTCAGGATGGCGGTATTCGGTACGCCGTAGATGGTGATCAGGTCGGGCTTGGCGGCCAGCACCTCCAGCACCTGCGGCGTCGCATCGACCGCCGTGACCTTCATCGTCGTCAGGACGGCGGTTCCGCCGTATTTGGCGACCGTCTCGGTGACGTATTCGTGGTAATCCTTGCCGCCCGCGCTCTCGATTGAGACCGTCATGACCTTCGGGTTCTTAAGCTTGAGCTTGTCGACGTAGTAGCCGATTCCGGCCTGCGCCATTTGCTTGTAGCCGCAAAAGCCGTTGTAAACCATCGGAGAGACCGGCTCGTTCAGGGCCCTGGTCGGCGTGTAGGTGGCCAGGATCGGCACCTTGCCAGCCTTGATGGTCGGCGCCAGGGCGACCTGGGCAGGGGACGTTCCCATTCCCGAGATGCCGATCACCGGCGTCTGGCCGACCAGTTTTTCGAAGTTGATCTTGTCGGTGGCGGCGTTGTAGCGGCTGTCTTCTGCCAGCACGTTGACTTTGCGTCCGTGCACGCCACCGGCGTCGTTGATCTTGCGCATGTAGTCCTGGAAACCATTGGTCCAAATCCCCTGCGACGCCGAGGTCGGCCCGCTGAGGTCCATCATCACGCCCCAGTCGATGCGGTCCTTGTAGACGCCGTCGGCCGGCGTTTCCTGCTGCGCGCTCGCGCTGAGGGCAACGCAGCCTAGAGCGAGGCAGGCGGCGATGTGCGTGACGGTATCACGCCGCCCGGTTTCAAATTGGGAAGGCTTTCTGTGCACTGCGGTGATGCTGTGGATGGCTTTCATGATGGCTCCTGGTTTTGGCGCTGAGAATTCGGCGCGGGGGTGAAAGATGTGCGATGACCAATTGCTCCAGATATTTGGCGATGTCTCCCGGATTTCTTACCAAAAATTTTCGTATTTACGAAATGCAATTTTGATTTTCGAAAATTTTAGCACGGGAACAAGCCATGGTCTGACAATTTTCATCATGGTTTTCCCTAGGTCGCCGGCGAGGCTTACAGGCGCCTATAAACTGATGCCGCCGTCCATCGCGATTTCGGAGCCGGTCATGTACCGGCTGTCATCGCTGAGCAGGAACAGCACCAGTCGGGCGATCTCCTCCTTCTCGCCAAAGCGCTTCATCGGTACGCGCAGGCGTCGGCGCTCGTTCTCGGCTGCGTCCTCGGGGCGGCCGACCAGCATGTCGGTGTTGATCGGCCCCGGGTGCACCGAGTTGACCCGGATGTTGCGCGCAGCGAGCTCCAGCGCGGCCGCCTTGGTCATTCCCCGAACGGCCCATTTGGTGGCGGTGTAGGCGATCGCGTTGGGTACGCCGCGCAGCCCGGCGGTCGACGATATATTGACGATCGCGCCGCCGCCGCTGCGCTCGAATGCGCCGACGACGGCGCGCATGCCCAGGAAGGTTCCCAATTGATTGACCCGGCAGGTGCGCTCGAAGTGCGCAACGTCGGACTCTTCGATCGGCCGCGGCTCAAAGATACCGGCGTTATTGACAAGTCCGCTGAGCGCGCCGATGCCTTCGGCCGTCGCCACCGCGGCGCTCCACTGCGACTCGCTGCCGACGTCGAGCGGCTGGAATACGCAGTGCGGCCCGAGTTCGGCTGCCAGCTTGCGGCCCCGGTCCTCCAGCAGGTCGCCGATCACGACGCGGGCGCCCTCGGCTACCAGTTGGCGGGCCTGCGCCTCGCCCAGGCCACGGGCGCCGCCCGATAGCAGGAAGACTTTGTGATCGAATCGGGCCATGTTGGTTTATTCCTTCGGTGGTGGGATGCTATGGTATCGGGATGTCTAGCCGTCGCGCCGCGCGCGCTGTATTTACAGCGCGGCGCCGCCGTCGATCGCCAGTTCGGAGCCGGTCATGTACAGGCTGTCGTCGCTGAGCAGGAACAGAACCAGCTTGGCGATCTCCTCCTTGGTTCCCATGCGCTGCATCGGAACCTGCCGGACCCGGCGCAGGTTGTCCTCGGCGCTGCGAACGCCGAGCATGTCGGTGTCGATCGGGCCCGGATGCACCGAGTTGACGCGGATGTTGCGTGCTGCAAGTTCAAGCGCCGCGGCCTTGGTCATGCCACGCACTGCCCATTTGCTCGCTGTGTAGGCGATCGCATTGGGCGCGCTGCGCAGCCCGACGGTGGACGACATGTTGACGATGGCGCCGCCGCCGCTGCGCTCGAAAGCCGGAACGACGGCACGCATGCCGAGAAAGGTTCCGAGCTGGTTAACACGGGTGTGGCGTTCGAACTGCGCCGTGTCGGTGTCGAGCAGCGGTACCGGCGTGTAGACGCCGGCGTTGTTGACCAGCCCGCGCAGTGGGCCGATGGCCTCGGCGACGGCGACCGCCTGCGCCCACTGCGCTTCACTCGTCACATCCAGCGGCTGGAACACGCAAGCGGCGCCGAGCTCGGCCGCCAGCGCGTGGCCCTGGTCGAGTAGCAGGTCGGCAATGACCACCTGTGCGCCGGCAGCGATCAGGTCGCGCGCCTGCGCCGAACCGAGTCCGCGGGCGCCGCCGGAAATCAGAAACACACGGTCGACAAAACCTGCCATGGAAAGCTCCTCGAGTCGCCAGTAAAAAATTGCGGGCCGCAGCCTACTCGGATGTCATGCGAAAGCCGCGGTAGCCGGCGGCCACGATTTCTTCGCAGATCGCGGTGTAGTTCTGCAGGCCGCCAATGTAGGGCAAAAACACCCTCGGTTTGCCCGGTATGTTTGCGCCCATGTACCAGGAGTTGGACTTGGTGAACAGGGTCTTGGACGCCACCTGGTTCACATGCTCGACCCAGTCGTCCTCGGCGTCCGGCAGGGGCTGCGCCACCGACAGTTGTTGCTGCTGCATATGGCCCAGGCAGCGTGCAATCAGGTCCACATGCTGCTCGATCGCGACCACCACGTTGGTCAGTATGGATGGGCTTCCGGGTCCGGTAATCAAGAACAGGTTGGGAAAGCCGGCGCTCATCAGCCCGAGGTAGGTGCGCGGGCCGTGCGTCCACTTGTCCTTGAGCGCCAGGCCGCCCAGACCCCGGATGTCGATGCGGTCCAGCGCGCCGGTGACCGCGTCGTATCCGGTCGCGAAGACGATGCGGTCCAGCGGGAAGTGGCGCGACGCGGTGCGTATGCCGTCGGTGACGATGGCGCTGATCGGCGTCTCACGCAGATCGACCAGGCTGACATGCGGCTGGTTGTAGGTTTGGAAATAGTCGCTGTCGACACAAATACGCTTGGTGCCAATCGCATGGTCGGTGGGCGTCAGTCTGGCGGCGGTGGCTGGATCGCGGACGGTTGCGCGGATCTTGTTGCGGACAAATTCGGCCGCGCTGTCGTTGGCGACCTGGTTGGAGTAGATGTCGTTAAAAGCGTGGGTGAAGTTGGCGCCGCCGCGTAACCAGCGTCGTTCGTATTCCTGTTGGCGCTCCTCCTCGGTGGCCTCGGCGCTGGCGCGCAGGCTGTAGTCGTAGAGTATTCCCGATCGGGTCGCACGCGCTTTTTGTCGATGCGCTGCGTACTGCGCTTTCCAGGTCTTCTGTTCGTCGGCGGGAAGCGGCCGGTTCCAGGCCGGAATGCTGAAGTTGGGCGTTCGCTGGAAAACCACCACTTCGCGGGCCTGGCGCGCGATGGTCGGGATCAGCTGGATGCCCGATGAACCGGTGCCGATCACGCCGACCCTTTGGCCGCTGAAGTCCACCGCCTGATGCGGCCAGTTGCCAGTGTGGTACCACGGGCCTTGGAAGCTGGACAGGCCGGTGACTTCAGGAATCCGAGCCGCCGACAGGCAGCCCGCGGCCGATATCACAAAACGCGCTTCAAAGCGCTCGCCGCCCTTGGTATGCACGCTCCAGCGCTGGCGGCCTTCATCGTAGTGCGCAGCGCTTGCACGGGTATTCAGCGCGATGTCGCGGCGCAGGTCAAAGCGGTCCGCCACATGGTTGATGTAGCGCAGGATCTCCTCCTGGCGCGGGTAGCGCTCGGTCCACTGCCACTCCTGCTGCAGTTCCTCGGAGAAGGAATAGGAATACTGCAGGCTTTCGACGTCGCAGCGTGCGCCGGGATAACGGTTCCAGTACCAGGTTCCGCCCACGCCGTCGCCGGCTTCTAGCGCGCGTGCGCGCAGTCCGAGCGCGCGCAGGCGCACCAGCATGTAAAGACCCGCAAAGCCAGCGCCGATGACGATGGCGTCGAAGGCTTGCGCCGCGCTGGCGCCCTCGGGTGGCGTGGATTGGATTGCCGTGTCGGCGTTCATCGTGTCGCTGCGCCTTTGTGCATCGCGTCGCCCAGCACGGCGCCGATGTAGTCGGTCACCAGATGGCTGGTGCGGACGAAGTTGCCCTGCGACAGCAGTCCGTGCAACTGGTCATTGAGGTGCAGCGCGTTGACGCGCACGCCTTCGTCGTGCAGGCGCTGGGCGTAGGCGCGGCCCTCGTCACACAGCGGGTCGATGCCGACGGTGAGCACCAGCGCCGGCGGCGTTCCCGCCAGGCTCTGCGCGAGCAGCGGCGAAGCGCGCCAGTCCAGCCGGTCGGCCTCCTGCGGCGTGTAATGGCCGATGAAGTAGTGCATGGTCGACGCGGTCAGCGGAACGCCGGCGCTAATGGCGCGGTAGGAATCACTTTGCGCGCGCAGATCGACGACCGGATAGACCAGCAGCTGAAACATGCTGCGCGGCGCGTTGCCGTCGCGCCCCATCAGCGCCAGCACCGCAGCCAGATTGCCTCCTGCGCTGTCGCCCCCGACCGCGATGCGCTCCGGCAAAATCGCCAGCGCTGACGCGTTGTCGTGCACCCACTGCAGCGCCGCCGCCGAGTCGTCGAGCGCTGCCGGAAATGCGTGCTCGGGCGCGAGCCGGTAATCGACCGCGACAACGCAGATACGCGCCAGATTGGCCAGCCGGCGGCATAGCCGGTCGTGGCTTTCCAGGTTGCCGATGACCCAGCCGCCGCCGTGCAGAAACACCAGGCAGGGCAATGGCGTGTCGGCCGGCGTACCCGCGCCACGGTAGACCCGCAACTGCAGCTCGCCCGCCGGCCCGGCGATGCCGATGTCGCGGGTGGAGGCGACTTCCTGCGCCGGCGACTGCATGATGTCCCAGCTGGCCGCGTAGGCGGCGCGGGCGGCCTCGGGGCTCAGCGCCTCGAAGGGTGGGCGCGCGGACTTGCGCACCAGGTCGAGCAGGACTTGCACTTCGGGGTCGAGAATCGGCATGGCGTACTCCTAGGGTTTTGGAAATTCAAGATCGGGGCGTGCGCGCATCGCTCGCCCTTCCACAGCGCATAGCGTCGTCGCTGCTGAGCAGGTGGCCGGTGATCGGCTGCTGGCGCATGAACATGTGGGCGATGGACCCGTCGCGTTGCTCGACGATCACCTGCTTGCTCGCGGCGACCGACAGCGGCGCGTTGGCCATTATGCGGCGCGCCAGCGCGCTGCGCCGGCCGGCGGTCGAGCAGGTGCCAGCGCAACAGGGTGTCGCAAGCCTTCAAGTGCAGCAACCGGGGGGAGCCTTCGGTGCTTTGGTGCGCGACCGTGCTTTAGGGCGCGAGTTCGAACCAGAAGTCCAGCACGTCGCCGGTGCGGTGTTCTGCAAAGCGGGTGATCACCGGCGTTCCGACTGCGAGCCGGGCGGCCGCTGCCGCGGCGTCGTGCAGGTCCAGCCCCCGGAAGAAACCGCCGATCGCGGTATCGGCGCCCTTGAGCAGCACATAGCCAAAGGCGTAGGGTGGGTCGGGCAGGTTGTTGAAGGCCTCGTAGACGATCGTGAAGCATTCGATGCTGCCCTCGGGGCCCACCGCAACCCATTCCCGGGTGGCTTCCAGCGTTTCGTCCGAGAAGGCGCGCGGCGGCACCAGCACACGGCCCGACTTGGGGTCGCGCCGGCCGTAAATCTGCTGGTGGTCGCGGATCTGCGCGAAGAACCAGCTGGCGGTTTCACCGAGCGCGTGCTGGTAGGTGATGTTCCATTTCTCGGTGCGCGTCATGAGCTCCATGTCGATTTCCCCTTGTGTGCTAGCTGGTTCATGCTTCGACGACCATGGCGCCGAAGAATTGGTGGTCGCCGCCGTTGCCGCTGGCGATGGCGCGTTGGGCGCCCTTGACCTGGTGGGCCCCGGCGCGGCCCCAGACCTGCAGCGCGGCCTCGGCGACCCGGACCATCGCCGTGACGGCGATCGCGTTGGCGCACAGTACGCCGCCCGAGGGATTCACCGGGTTGCGGCCGCCGATCTGAAAGCAGCCTTCTTCGCGCAGCATGCGCGGCGACTGCCCCAGCGGCGCCAACCCGGCCGCTTCAATGGCGTGGAACTCGGTATTGCTGAACGGCGAATACAGCTCGGCGGTATCGATCTGCCGCACCGGGTCGGTGACGCCGGCCATTTTGTAGGCGCGCGAGCAGGCCTCGCCAAGCGCCTGTGCATCGGCGTGGTCGGCACTGTAGCCAATGCCCATCCGGTCTCCGATGTAATAGCTCTCGGAACTGTGGCCGACCCCGGTGATCCAGACCGCCTCCAAGCCGTTGCGCCGTATGTAATCCTCCGACGCCAGCACCATCGCACAGCCGCCGCTCGACTGCGGGCAGGCGTCGAACAGCTTGATCGGCCAGGCGATCATGCGTGAATGCATCACCTCGTCGATGCTGGTCGGCGCGCGCAGATGGGCGTTCGGGTTGAGCGCGGCGTGCGCGCGGTTCTTCACGACGATGCGCGCCATATCCTCCTGCGTCATGCCGTACTTGTGCATATAGCGGATCGCCGACATCGCGAGCATGGTGATGGTACCTAGCGGCAGCGACCGCTCGTAGGTCGGATCCCAGATCTTGTTCAGGATCGTCTGCGAGTCGCCGCATTCGCCGACCTTGTCGGCACCGGCCACCAGTACCAGCTCGCAGGCGCCTGCCGCGATATGCGAGTGTGCGGCAGCGAGCGACGATATGCCGGTCGATCCGCCAGTGTTGATGCGCATGAAACGCTTGTTGCGCGCGCCAACGGCGTCCACCCCCAGTCGCTCGGCGTTGCCGATGCCCAGCAACGCGTCGGGCGCCAGCGAGTAGACCACCGCCTCGATCTCGTCCAGGCTGCGGCCGCTGTCTCCCATCGCCAGCGTGACCGCTTCGCGCACCAGTTCGGGGTAATTGGCGTCGCTGCGCCGGGCCTTGAATTGGGATTGACCGATCCCGATGATGCCAACGCGGGGCGCCTTCATTGCGTCGTCTCCCTGGAATGCTGACCGAATACCACGACCGTGTTGTATTGCATGGCAAAGCCGCTGGCACCGTGCGCGACTGCGGTCTTTACCCCCGGCAACTGGTGCGCGCCGGCGCAGCCGCGGGTCTGATTGGCGGCCTCTGCGATGCGCATCAGGCCGGTGCAAAAGACCGGGTTGAAGGACAGCGCTCCGCCCGACAGATTGGTCGGCGTTGGGCCGTCGCGTCCGAAGGCGTCGCGCTGTGCGGCGTCGACCCATTGCGCGCGCGGGCACAGCCCCAAGCCCTCGAGCGCCACCAGCTCCTGGTAGGGGGTGGCGTCCGCCACTTCGGCCAGATCGAATTTCGGCGCCTGCGCGTCGACGCCCGCCTCCTGGTACGCCTGCGCCGCTGCGGCTTGCAGCGATGGCAGGCGCGACAGGTCGCGGTCGCCCAGGTAGGCGGTCTCGGTGGCCCAGCCCAGTCCATGGACCCAGGCCGTCTTGCAGTTGCCACGCCCGGAGATCCATTCGTCGCTGGCCAGTACCAGCGCCACCGCCGCGAAGGCCGGCTGCGACACCATCGCGTCGGTGATCGGCCAGCGCAGCATCTTGCCACCGGCGATCAGTACCGCTTCGCGCGGCGCGGGCGCGTACTCCGGATAGGCCAGTGCGCCATGGCGGCGGTTGGTGACGGTGACTTGCACCGCTGCCGCGCGCAGACCCGGCACCTTGGCTTCCAGCGCGTTGGCTTGCAACGCGTGCGACGACAGGTCGTCGAGCGGCAGCGCCCGGTGGTAATAGGGGTCGTTGGACAGCCGCTGCGTTTCGCTGATCGAGTCGACCTCCAGCGGGCTCCACGAAACGACCAATTGGGTGCGATACATGCCCGAGCGCACCCGCAGCGAAGCCAGTACAAAGGCGTGCTCCGAGCCCGATGGCGTCGACAGGATGTCGCGTCCCACGCCGCCGACCGAACCCGACGCTGCCATGATCGAGATCGCGCGGCCGTCGAGCTGGTCGTTGGCGGCGACGACAATGCCGTCGATGTCGTCGATGCCGATGCCGGCGTCGTGCAGCGCATGCTTGGTCACCGCGTGCAGCGCCTCTTCCAGTGACATCCGTCCGGGGTCGCGTGGCGCGAAGACTGCGCTGCCGATCACACCCACTTCGGTTCTGCTTCCCATGTCTGGCCTTTCTTGCCGGAACGGCGGAGCCGTACCGTATTTCGAATATTCGAATATATATCCGTTTTTTCGAAAATTATAACATGCAGGCCAGGGCGACTCACAGTCCGCAGCCACCTCCGCCGAAACGCTGCGCCGCCATCATCTGCTGTTCAGTATCAGAGTTATACTAACCGGTATTTCCTTATTCCAGAGAAACAAACGCTTTCATGGCCACTCCCCCCCTGTCCGGCGTTCGCATCCTCAGCCTGGCCGAGCAGTATCCGGGTCCCTACGCGACGATGCTGCTGGCCGACCTTGGCGCCGATGTGGTGATGGTGGAGCGCCCGGCAGGTGGCGACCCCTCGCGGCGTTTCCCGGGCCTGTTCGCGTCCTTCAACCGCAACAAGCGCTCGGTGGCGCTGGACTTGAAGAGCGACGCCGGTCGTGACGCCTTTTTGCGCCTGGTCGACGGCGCCGACGTGGTGCTCGAGGGTTACCGGCCCGGGGTGATGGCGCGCCTGGGCATCGGCGCCGAGCTGCTTTGCGCACGCAAACCGGGCCTGATTTTTGTATCGATATCGTCCTTTGGCCAGAGCGGGCCGAGGGCCGGCGTCGCTGGCCACGACCTCAGCGTGCAGGCCGCTGCCGGCATGATCGACGTCGCGCCGGGCGCCGAGGCGGACTTCGCGCTGCCCATGCTGCCGCTGGGCGATATCGCGTCGGCCATGTTCGCCGCGCTGGGCGTGGTCAGCGCGCTGTTTGCGCGTGGCAGGACCGGCGCCGGTGCCCAGATCGATGTCTCGATGCTGGACGCCCTGGCGAGCTGGATGACGCCCTTTCTGGTCCCTCCCGCCAACGGCTGGCCGACGCGCGAACTGCCGCCGCCCGATCCCGGCTACGGAGTCTTCGCCACCGCCTGCGGGCGCCAGATCACGCTGAGCATCGCCGGAGAAGACGCGATGTGGAGCCAGTTGTGCGATCTGATCGGATTGTCCGAGTACGCCGCGCTGCGCGAGGTCGAGCGGTGTGCCCGCAGCAAGGAGATAGGTCCGCATGTGCGTGCTGCCGTGGCGCGCTGCGATTACGACACGCTGTACCGCGAACTCGAGTCGCGCGCCATCGCCTTTGGTCCGGTGGTGGCGCTGGACCAGGTACTGGCCGATCCCCAGCTGCAATCACGTGCTATGGCGGTGGGCTTCGCGTCGGCGACCGGCGAGCATACGTTTGTGCGCCAGCCGCTGTTGATCGATGCAATGCCCTCGGCCATCGCGCGCGGTGTTCCGCAGTTGGGCCAGCACAATGCCGAACTGCTCGGCCCTGCGCCGCTTGCAGTCGTCTAGGCGCTGCGCGAGCGGCGCCGACGCGGTTTGGCCTGGACCATGGCCATCACCAGTACCGCGATCTGGTCGGCGGTCTGCGCCGGCGTCAGGCGTCCGGTGGGGCGGTACCAGACATAGGACCAGCTGACGATTCCGCCGATGGCCAGCGCCGTCAGTTGGACATCGGCGACGATGAATTCCTCGCGCTCGACGCCCTCGCTGAGCAGCGCACAAAATTTGCGGTCGAACTCGCGTCGCATCGCGTTGATCGAATCGCGGCCAGACGCTGACAAATGCTTTTCTTCGCGGGTGTAGATCGCGATTGGTCCCTGGTTTTCCAGCACCGCGAGCATGAACTCGCGCGCCAGCGCCTGCAGCCGGTCGGTGGCCGAGCCGCCCGAGGCGACGACCCGGTTGAGCACTTCCAGCGACGAGCGGATGCCGCGCGCGCAGATTTCGTCGAGCAGTTCGTTCTTGGACTTGAAGTGGGAATAGATGAAGGGCTTGGTCACCTTCATCTGGTCGGCTACCGCTTCCAGGGTCGTGTTCCCCAGGCCATTGCGGTGAAATAGCGCAACGGCGGTGGCGACGATGCGTTCGCGCTTGAGCTGTGTGACCGCCTCGCGGATGTCTTGTGGCGGCTCGGGTTCCAGCGCCGCAGCCCGGCGTGCGGCGGTGGCGCCGCGCGGCGGACCTCCGGGCTTGCGCGGCTTGGCGGCGGGTATGACTTTCATACCCGGCAGTATAGATGTGTGGCCCGTGCCGTCCGGCCTAAGCAGCGGCCCACCCGGGGCAAGGCTGCCGTGTCAGGGCATCAGCCGCGGCGCATGATCGCCAGCGCGCTGTATCCCATGTCGCCTAGGTACTGGCCGGCGACCGGGCCGAAAATCATCGACGCGATTTCCAGCACACGAATTCCGTGCAGCGGTCCTTTTTTCATAACACCGCCACTGGCGCGAGCGGGCTGCCGGTGGCGCCGACGATCGGCAACGCGCTGGCGATGAACAGGAACTCCTGGCGGCCGCTGGCGACCAGCGGGTCGAGCATCAAGCCCTCGAGCAGCGGAACGCCATAGTCGCGGATCAGGCACTGGTGGACCGGAAAAACGGTTCCGCTGGCAAAGGGCAGCACCTCGATGGCAAAGTTGTCGGCGCCGATGATCGCGACCTCGCGGGCGGCCAGCCACAGCGCCGCCGCCAGGTCGATTCCGGCTTCGACGTCGAAGGATGGGTTCTTGACGCCGCGCTGCGCCTCCAGCCAGCCGGTACGCAGCAGCACCGCATCGCCGCGCCCGGGCTGCAAGCCGGCGGCATCGGCGGCGGCCTGCAGGTCGGCCGCGCTGACCACCTCGCCGGGCGCCAGCAACCGACCCTTTAGCCGTACCAGATCGAGCAGCACGCCACGTGTGACGATCGGCGGCATTTTCTCGATGCCCAGGCGCTCGGCGCCGCGCGCGCTGCGGATGCCGTCGCCGGGATAGCCGTTGTACAACTTGTCGTCGTACCAGGCGTGGCACAGCGCGTCGACATGGGTGCCGATATGCAGCGGCATCACGACCGTGTCTTCGGCGAACTGAAAGCCGCCTGGGCGCCCGCTGCCGGCCGCGTAGTCGCCTCCGTCGCGTCCCATGAAATGCTGCAGGCCGCAACGGTGGGCTGGCACTGGCGTCTTGCTCGACAGCAGTTGCGCCAGCCGCAGCACCTCGCCGCTGCGCACCAGCGCGGTCGCGCGGCGCACCTCGTCGGGGCCGATGAAGTTCAGCGCGCCGCGCTCGTCGTCGGCGCCCCAGCGGCCCCAGCGGTTGTCGTTGAGGGTGGGCGCGGTGTCGGTCTTGTGGTTCATCCCAGATACCCCAGTCGGCGCGACAGGCTGCGCGCTGCATCCCGCAGCTTGGCCACCGCCGGGTCGTATTCGTTGAAATCCTGCGCGTCGCCCATCATGGTCAGCGCCAGCACGATGGCACCGGCGGCGTCGAATACCGGTGTGCTGACGGCGTTGATGCCCACCTCGTTGACGTCGACGATGACGGCGTTGTAGATCGACGCCAGCCGCTGCGCGCGCACCGTCGCGAGATGGGCGTCCACCGCCTCCCGGGTCCGGAACGGCGCGTCGGCGATATGCTGCTGCGCGGCTATTTCGGCGTCGAGGTAGCGCGCCGTCAGTGGCGGCGACGAGAAGGCGGCGAACACCTTGCCGGTTGACGAGCCCAGCAGCGGCAGCACCATGCCGCAGCGCAGGCGCACCTCGAGCGCTTTGCGCGCCTCGATCCACCAGATCAGCGTCGGGCCCATGTTGCCCCAGACGCCCAGGCCCACCGTCTTGTCGGTCTCGCGGCTGAGGTCGTCCAGGCAGGGGCGCGACAGATGCACCGCGTTGAGCGTCGCGACGTTGCCCGAGCCGATGTCGGCGTTGGCGCGGTTGTCATAAGGGTGGACGACCATGTATTTGCCAGCGCCGAAAGCCAGCGGCTTGCGTGCGCTGCCGACGATGCGCTCGACCCGGCCCAGAAACAGCAGGTGGTCGCCGCCGGGGTAGGTCGCCTCGGTGCGACATTCCAGATGCGCCGAGCAGCCGTCGATCAGGGGAACGCCGTCGATCCCGGGCGTGACGGCGATTCCGGCGAAGCGGTCAGGCCCGCTTCGGGCAAAGCGGTTGGAAATGTCGACCTGGTCCTCGGACAGGATGTTCACCACAAAGCGCCGGGCCCGGCTGTACGCCGGGAAACTGCTGGCGTTGACGCGCAGGCTCCAGACGATCAGTGGCGGGTCGAGCGATACCGAGTTGAAGGAGTTGGCCGTCATGCCGATGGCCGCCCCCTTGTCGTCAAGCGTGGTGATCACCGTGACACCGGTAACGAAGGCACCCAGGCAGCGTCGCAGTTCGCCCGGGTCGATGACCGCTGCCGGAGCGGTCGCTGCGTGGGTTATGTGCATATGCTTTTCAGGCCAGTATGCTGACCCGGCCGCCGTTGGTTAGGTCAAACAGCAGGGGGCGCACTGTGTCCATCTTGCCGAGCGGGTACCACTTGTCGTCTTCGGCCATGACGTCGGGCTGAAACATTTCGGGCCTGGTGAACGGGGAGGGGGAGGCTGCGATCGTGACCATAAGACTCCTGAGGGCGGCGACGGAACTTGCATCAAACCGATTTTACTTGTAAGCTTTTGTTAGTTCCGATGAGTAATTTTTATATACTATCAAGTATATCAGGCCTGGATCCGGACTTGGCATGAAAAATTAGGGAGACCCTGAGTGAGGACCATCACCAGCATAGAGGATCTGCGCCTGTTGGCGCGCCGGCGGGTGCCGCGCATGTTCTACGAATACGTCGATTCCGGCTCCTGGACCGAGTCGACCTACCGCGCTAACGAGCGCGACTTCCAATCCATCGGCCTGCGTCAGCGGGTCGCGGTCAACATCGAGCACCGCTGTCTGCGCACGCAGATGCTCGGCCAGGACGTGGCCATGCCGGTGGCGCTGGCGCCGACCGGCCTGACCGGCATGCAGCACGCCGACGGGGAAATGCACGCGGCGCGCGCCGCCCAGCGCTTTGGCGTCCCGTTCACGCTGTCGACGATGAGTATCTGCTCGATCGAGGATGTCGCGCAGGCCACCGCAGGGCACCCGTTTTGGTTTCAGCTCTATGTGATGAAGGACCGCGGCTTCATCGTCGAGTTGCTCGCGCGCGCGAAAGCCGCCGGCTGCTCGGCGCTGGTGCTGACGCTGGACGCACAGATCCTCGGCCAGCGCCACCGCGACATCAAGAACGGGCTGAGCGCGCCGCCCCGGCTGACCTTGGCCAATCTGATCGACATGGTGAGCCGGCCGCGCTGGGCGCTGGGCATGTTGCGCACGCGCCGGCGCAACTTTGGCAACATCGTCGGCCATGCCAAGGGCGTCGACTCCATCGCGGGGATGTCCGACTGGGCGACGCGCCAGTACAACGCTGCGCTCGACTGGCGCGACGTTGCCTGGATCAGGACGATATGGGGTGGTAAGCTGGTACTCAAAGGCATCACCGACGTCGAGGACGCCAGGCTTGCGCTCGGCAGCGGCGCCGACGCGTTGATCGTCTCCAACCATGGCGGGCGCCAGCTCGACGGCGCCGATTCTTCCATCCGCGCCCTGCGCCGTATCGCGCAGGCTGTGGGCGGACAGATCGAACTGCACATGGACGGCGGAATTCGCAGCGGGCAGGATGTCTTCAAGGCGCGCGCCCTCGGTGCACGTGGCGTCTACATCGGGCGCGCCTTTCTCTACGGGTTGGGCGCGATGGGCGAGGAGGGCGTCATCCGGGCGCTCGAGATCATCCGCCGCGAACTCGACCTGACGATGGCCTTTTGCGGACGCAATCACATCGACACGGTCGACGCGTCGATTCTGGTGCCGGGAACATTTTGAAGGCGCGTCGACCGCACCGCACCGCAACGCCGGCCGCCCCTGTTTTACTGATTGGTAATTTATAAATACTTTGTAGAATAATGAAATACTTGGTCGCGGTGCGCTTGGCCGACGCGCCAGCGTAGCGAAAATGGCAGACCCAGGAGGCATTGCATGGTGAAGCAGACGGATTTGGCGACGGCGGCGCAAGCTGCGTCCGGTGGCACGCCACGCGACGCGGTGGTCGTCGGCGCCGGTTTCGCCGGTCTGTACATGCTGCACCGGCTGCGCCAGGCGGGTATGCATGCGTGCGCCTTCGAGCGCGGCGACGATGTCGGCGGCGTCTGGTACTGGAACCGCTATCCTGGCGCGCGCTGCGACGTCGAAAGCATGCAGTACTCCTACTCCTTTTCCGACGAGTTGCAGCAGCAGTGGCGCTGGCGCGAGCGTTTCGCCGGCCAGCCCGAGTTGCTCGACTATGCGCGCCATGTCGCCGAGCGCTTCGATCTGCGCCGGGACATCCGATTTGGCACCGCTGTGACGGCAGCGCATTACGACGAAGCCAGCGCGCTGTGGGAGGTCTGCACCGACCGCGGAGAACGGCTGCGTGCGCGTTTTTGCATCATGGCCACCGGCTGCCTGTCGGCCTCGCGCATGCCCGCTATCAAGGGCATTGCCGATTACCAGGGAAAGCATTACCACACCGGTCGATGGCCGCACGAAGGCGTCGACTTCAGCGGGCAACGCGTGGGCGTCATTGGTACCGGTTCCTCGGGTATCCAGGCGATCCCGATGCTCGCGCAGCAGGCGCAACAGCTGTTGGTGTTTCAAAGGACGGCGAACTTCAGCGTGCCGGCGCGCAACGCGCCGATGGACGACACCTATGAGCGTTCCTGGAAGGAGCATTACCCCGCGCTGCGCGAGCGTGCGCGGGTCGACACCACGTCCGGGACGATCTACGAGAAGAGCGATCGCAAGGCGGTCGAAGCGCCGGCGCACGAGCGCCAGCATGAATTCGAGCGGCGCTGGGAAAAGGGCGGCGTGAACTTCATGCACGCCTTCAACGACCTGATGGTCGACGCGCGGTCCAATGAGACAGCGGCCGATTTTGTGCGCGCGCAGATACGCACCATCGTGCGCGACCCGACGGTCGCCGAGCTGTTGGCACCCAAGGACCATCCGATCGGGACCAAGCGCATCTGTGTGGACTCTGATTATTTCGAGACCTACAACCGCGACAACGTCCGCCTGGTCGACCTGCGCGCCGAACCGATCGAGCGCATCACCGCCACCGGCCTGCAGACCGGTGGCTCGCATTACCCGCTCGACGCCATCGTCTTCGCCACCGGCTACGACGCGATGACCGGGGCGCTGCTCGGTATTGACATCCGCGGCCGATCGGGAGCGCGGCTGTCCGAGCGCTGGGCCGGCGGTCCGCGAAGCTATCTCGGCCTGATGACGGCGGGTTTCCCCAACCTGTTTACCATCACCGGGCCGGGCAGCCCGTCGGTGCTGTCGAACATGATCTTCGCGATCGAGCAGCATGTCGAGTGGATCACCGACTGCATGGTCTGGATGCGTGCCAAAGGCCACGACAGCATCGAGGCCGAGGTGGCGGCGCAGGACGAATGGGTAGAGCATGTCAACCAGGTGGCCGACGCCACCTTGTTCAAGCAGGCGAATTCTTGGTACCTGGGCGCCAACGTTCCGGGCAAGGCGCGGGTTTTTATGCCTTACGCTGGCGGCGTCGTCGCCTACCGGCAGAAGTGCGATGCGGTCGCTGCCAGCGCGTATCCGGGTTTCCGTTTCGCCCGGGTGCCAGCGCAGCCTGTCGGCGCGGCGAACACCAAGACCTTGGACCTCTAATTTTTTGCGATGGAGTGGGCATGAACAACAGCAGCTATGCGGAGTCATTCGGACTGGCGGGACGGGTGTGCGTCGTCACCGGGGCCGGCAGCGGAATTGGGCGCGCGATCGCGCTTACGCTGGCGCAGGCGGGCGGGCGCGTCGCGGTCTTGGACCGCAACGACGCGGGCAGCGCTGAGACGCTGGCGCAGATCAAGGGTCTGGGCGCCGAAGCGGCTGCCTTTCACTGCGACACCTCCGACGAAGCGAGCGTCGCGTCCGCCGCGCAGGCCAGCGCATCGGCGCTGGGTAACTGCGAGGTGCTGGTCAACAATGCCGGCGTGCTGCGTCCGGGTCCGCTGGAGACGCTGTCGCTGCAGGAATGGAACCAGGTGCTGGCCGTGAACCTCAGCGGCTACTTCATTTGTGCGCAGGCTTTCGCGCGCCAGATGCGGCTGCAGGGACGCGGGGCGCTGGTCCACATCGCTTCGGTTGCCGCCGACCACGCGACCGCATTCGGTGGCGCCTACAGCGTTGCCAAGGCCGGCATCACGATGCTGTCGCGCCAGCTCGCGGTGGAGTGGGGCACGCAGGGAATCCGCAGCAACGTGGTGCATCCGGGCCTGATCCTGACGCCGATGTCGCAGGCCTTCTACGACCAGCCCGGAACCACCGAAAGGCGCAGCCAGGCGGTGCCCGTCGGGCGTATCGGGCGCCCCGAGGATGTGGCGCAGGCGGTTCTCTTTCTGGCAAGCGAGCGCAGCGCGTATATCACCGGGCAGGAGATCGCCGTCGATGGTGGTTTCACCCGCATGCTGATGGGACTGATACCCCGCGTGGGCTACGAGCGCAGCGCGGACTAGGCGATGTCGGTTCAACGCAGCGCCGCCGTTGTCGGAGCCGGAGCCGCAGGGCTTTGCGCCGCCAAGCATCTGATGGCCAAGGGCATGGATGTGGTGGTGTTCGAAATCGGTACCCGCCTGGGCGGACTGTGGGTCTATGAAAACGACAACGGTCTGAGCCCCACCTACCAGTCGCTGCATGTGAACTCGGAGAACCGGGTGACGGCTTACCAGGATTTTCCGTTTCCCGACTCGGCGCCGATCTACCCCGACCATGTACAGATGGCGCAGTACCTGGAAGATTACGCGACCCGCTTTGGCATCCGCGACAGGATCCGCTTCCAGTCCCGGGTGGCTTCGGTCGAGCAGGACAAGGCTGCCGGCTGGCTGCTCACCCTGGCCGATGGAAGCCGCCACCGCTTCGACGCGGTGGTCGTCGCATCGGGTCATCAGGGGGTACCGAGGCATCCGCCGTTCGCCGACGACTTCAAGGGCGAATACCTGCACTCGCACAGCTACCGGGTGCCCGATCCCTTCAGGGGCAAACGGGTGCTGGTCATCGGTGCGGGCAACAGTGCCTGCGACATCGCCTCGGATATCTGCACCGTCACCGCGGCGACGACGATGTCGGCGCGCTCGCCGGTGCTGCTGATGCCGCGCATGTTCCTGGGCGTTCCGACCTCGCGGGTGCTGGGAAAACTGGAGAAGCCATGGATGCCGTGGGCGATACGCCGGCGTATCCGCGAACTCATCGCGCGCATGGCGCACGGACGCATGGAGCAATGGGGCTTTGTGACTCCCAAGACCCGCACGCATCCGGCGGGCCACCATCTGTTGATCGGGCACTTCATCTGGAACCGTATCAAGGCCCGTCCGGGTATCGCGTCGGTCAGCGGCGACACGGTCGCCTTCGTTGACGGAAGCTTCGAGCGCTTCGACACGATGATCGCCGCCACCGGTTACCAGGTGCACCTTCCCTTCCTGAGCCAGACGCTGTCGCCGCTGCGCGAGCCCTGGCTCGAGCTGTTTCACCAGGTGGTGCGCCCGGGCGCGCCGGGGCTGTATTTCGTCGGATTCTTCAATGTCAGCGGCGGCGGCAATATTCGCATGATGGACGACCAGTCGCAGTGGGTTGCCGCACTGGAGGCGGGTGAAGTCGGGCTTCCCGACGCGCAGCGGATGCGCCGCAGCATCTTGAGCGAGCGCGAAGCGATCGTCCGGCTCTACCCCGACAGCCCACGCTACGCGCTGGAGCTCGATCCACGCGTATACCGCGCTACGCTGGCGGCCGAAATGCGCGAGGGCGCGCGGCGCGCTGCAGGCCGCAAGCCGCACGCTGCGCAAGCCTAGTTGCCGGCTTTCGAGCCGGCTGGGTACCTAGGGTTTCTACCAGCTTGCGATCTAATTGGTCTGACAGTATAATTGACCGATGGTTTCCATTGACCTTCAGCGCGTTCGGGTACCCAAAGCGGCGGATGTGCTGGCAGCGATGCTGCGCGAGAAGATCCTGCAAGGCGGGATCGAGGTCGGAACCGACCTGCCCAACGAGCGCGAACTCGGCGCGCAGGCCGGGCTGTCGCGCGCCTCGGTGCGCGAAGCGCTGCGCATCCTCGAAGGCGAGGGCCTGATCGTCACCCGGGTCGGGCGCAACGGCGGCTCGGCGGTGGTGCGGCCCAGCAGCGAAACCATTGAGCGCTCGGTCGGCATCTTCATACGCGGCCAGGGCATCCGCCTCGAGGCGGTGCTGGAAGCCCGCGCTGCGATGGAGCCGCCGTCAGCGCGCTTCGCGGCGATGCACCGCAGCGAGACCGATCTGTTGGAGATCGCGAAATGCCAGAGCGCGCTGGAGCAGGCATCGACGGTCGGTGACGTCGACGCCTATGTGCGCGCCAACCGGGACTGGCATGTGCAGGTCGTACGCGCGAGCCACAACGAACTGCTGATCGCGTTCATTGGCGCGGTAGCGCAGTCGGTTTACGTGGCGACCGACCTGGAAGGATTCAATTCGGTGGAAGTGCGCAATGCCGTCATCCGGGCCCATCGCCGGGTGATGGAAGCAATCGCGGCGGGCGACGCGGACGCCGCGTCGCGGCGCATGGGCCGTCATGTCGGCGCCTACGTCAGCGGCGTCAGGAAGACCCAAGAAAAACTGAATCGTAATAGGCCCAAGGAGCACTGATGGCAGGCATTGTTGGTATCGACGTCGGCGGAACTTTCACCGACCTGTATTTTTCGGGAAGCGCCGAGCGCCCGCACCGGATCCTGAAGGTTCCCACGACGCCGCAGGATCCTTCGCTGGGGCTGCTCAACGCGCTCAAGGCCGCCGGGCTCGAGCCCGCCGAGCTCGACGCGATCCTGCACGGAACGACGATCGCGACCAACGCAGTTATCGAACGAAAGGGCGCCAGATGCGCGCTGGTCACCACCAAGGGCTTTCGCGACGTTCTTGAACTCGGCCGGCGTGACCGACCGACCATGTACGGGCTGGAAGGCACGCACGAGCCGCTGGTCGCGCGCGAGCTGCGTTTTGAAGTGGCAGAGCGGCTTGACCACGAGGGCTATGTGCTGCAGCCGCTCGACGTAGCGGGTCTGCGCGCCATCGGCGAGGCGTTGATGCAGCGCGGCGTCGAGTCGGTGGTCATCGCCTTTTTGCACGCCTATGCGAACCCGTCGCACGAGCAGCAGGCGCGCGAGGTGCTGGCGGCCATCAACCCTTCCTGGGAGCTGGTGGTGGCGACCGACGTGGTGCGCGAATACTATGAATTCGAGCGCACCAGTACTGCGGTGGTGCAGGGCTATCTGCAGCCGCTGGTGGCGCGCTATGCAAAGAATCTGGCGCGCCAGCTTAGCGGCTGGGGCTACGAGCGCGATATCGCGATCATGCAGTCCAACGGCGGCGTTGCGCCGCTGCGTCAACTCGGCGCGCGTTCGGCCTACATCGTGCGCTCCGGCCCGGCCGCCGGTGTGATGGCGGCGGCGCGACTCGCAGGGGAAGCCGGGTTCTCGCACATCATCACCGCCGATATGGGCGGCACCAGTTTTGACGTCGCGGTGGTGATCAACGGCGAGCCGAAGGTCGCCGAGATTACCAACCTGGACTTCCGCATTCCGCTGCGCCTGCCGATGATCGACGTCCACACCATCGGCGCGGGCGGCGGCAGCATCGCGCACCTGGACCGCGGCGGCATGCTGCTGGTCGGGCCGCGCAGCGCCGGGGCCGTTCCCGGCCCGGTCGCCTACCGCCGCGGCGGCACCGAGCCAACGGTCACCGACGCCAACGTGGTGCTTGGGCGCATTGATCCAGGCAGCCTGATGAACGGTTCCGACGCCGCGCTCGACGTAGCCGGCGCGCGTGCTGCGGTCGAGCGGCTGGGCCAGCAGCTCGGGCTGGGGCTGGAGCAGACAGCCGAAGCGATTCTGGCAGTGGTCAACCAGCGCATGGCCGGTCGCATTCGGCTGATGTCGATCGAGCGCGGACTGGATCCGCGTGATTTCGCGATGGTCGCTTTTGGCGGCGCCGGGCCGCTGCACGGCGGTGCGCTGATCCGAGAGGTCGGTATCAGCACCATGCTGGTTCCGTTGTATCCGGGCGTTCTGTGCGCCCTGGGTTGCGCTTACGCCGACCTGCGCTATGACATTTCGCAGACGCTGGAAAGGCGCTTGGACCGGCTCGCTGCAGGCGAACTCGCCGCGATCATGGCCGGCCAGCGCCGGCAGGGGCAGCAGCAGCTCGACGAAAGCCAGGTGCCGATCGACCAGACGACGATCAGCCACGCGGCCGACATGGCGTACGCGGGCCAGATCCATTCGCTGCGGGTGGTGATCGAGCCCGACTGGGATGCCGAGCGACTGGCCCAGGCGTTCGCGCAGACCTACAAGGAATCCTTTGGCAATGTGCTGGAGGGCATGGCGGTGGTCATCGTCAATCTGCGCACGGTCGCGGTCGGCACGCGCGCCAGCGTTGCCTTGCCGCGCAGCACAGCGGCGGCAGGCGCCGGCGTGCCGCAGCCCAAGTCGCGCCGCCAGGTGCACTTCAACCGCTGGTACGACACGCCGATCTATGACCGCGCCGCGCTCGCGCCGGGGATGCGCTTTGACGGTCCGGCGATCATCGAGCAAAGCGATACGACGACCGTCGTCGAACCCGCCATGGGCGTGTCGATCGACGCGCAGGGCAACATGTTGGTAAAGGTGCAATGATGGATCCCGTAACCTTGGCCGTGGTACGCGGCAGCCTGGAGCAAATCGCCGACGAGATGGATCTGCACCTGATCCATGCCGCCATATCGCCGATCATCTCGGAGACCAACGACTGCGCCAACGGCATATTCCATCCGACCACTGGTGAGACCATCGCGCAGGGCCGCTACGGATTGCCGGTCTTCCTGGCCTACATGCAGTTCACGGTGCAGAAGGTGATCGCGATGGCGCTTGAGGACGGCGGCTTCAAGCCCGGTGACATGTGGATCCTGAACGACCCCTACATCGGTGGCAGCCATCTGCAGGACGTGCAGCTCATCGCCCCGGTATTTGTAGATGGCGCTCTGTTCGCGGTGATGGCGACCACCGGACACTGGATGGACATCGGCGGCAATGTTCCCGGTGGCTGGGCGCCCAAGGCGACCGAGATTCACCAGGAGGGCATCATCATTCCGCCGGTGCGCCTGTACGACGAAGGCCGCATCAACAAGGCGCTGGTCAGCATGTTCAAGGCCAATGTCCGACTGCCCACCGAAATCGCCGGCGATCTGGCTGCCATGTCCAACGTGTTCTCGGTCGGAACGCGCGGCATCGAAGCGCTGGTCAAGCGCTACGGCCGCGCGCAGTTGGGCGAATGCCTCAACGCGATGATCGCCTATTCCGAACGCCAGATGCGCTCGTATATCGCCGAGTTGCCCGACGGCAGCTACAGCTTTGAGGACCACTTTGACAACGACGGCATCGTCGACCAGCCGATCCCGATCCGCCTGACCGTGACCGTCAGCGGCGAGGAAATGCACTTCGACTTCAGCGGCACCGGTCCGACCTCGCGCGGACCGATGAATATGTCGCGCAACACCACGCTGTCATCGTGCTACGTGGCGATCAAACACATATTTCCCGATGTGCCGGTCAACGGCGGCACCTTCCGACCGATTCGCTTCACCTTGCCCGAACGGACCTTGCTGTCGGCCGAATACCCGGCGCCGGTGGGCGGCTACCTGGACCCGGTCGGGCGCGTCATCGACGTCGTCTTCGGCGCGCTGTCCAAGGTGGTTCCACAGCGCGCGCCGGCGGCATTTTTCGGTACCACTGGCGTGGTCACGGTCAGCGGCACCCATCCACGTAGCAAGAACTATTTCGTCGGCGTATTTCCCTACCCCGGCGGCTACGGGGCGAGCCAGGCCAGCGACGGCCTGATCAACGGAACGCCGCCGCAGTCCATGGCGAACTTCATGTCGCTGGAGATGTCCGAGCACCGCTTTCCGCTGCGCTTTGACCACTACCGCATCCGCGAGGACTCGGGAGGCGCCGGCTGGCACCGCGGTGGCTGCGGCACCGAATACGGATTCACCGCCTGGGCCGATTGCATCGTCTCGGTGCTGGGCGACCGGGTCGACTACGCGCCCTTTGGCATTGTCGGCGGCGGGCCGGCTGCGGCTAACCATGTGGAGTTCATCACGGGCGGCAAGACCTGGATACCCGAGCTGCGCAGCAAGCAGGAAAAGGAGCCGTTTCACGCTGGCGACGCGATCCGCGCGGCGTCGCCGGGCGGCGGCGGTTTCGGAAACGCACTCGAGCGCGACCTGTCGGCCGTGGAGCGCGACCTCAACCGTGGCTACATCAGCCGCCAGACGGCCGAGCAGCGCTATGGCGTGGTCATCGCCAGCGAGCAGGCCTACGCCGCAGGACCGGCGCATTACCAATTCGACGCCGCGGCCAGCGCCGCCCGCCGGGCGCAGATGCAGGCCGGCTCGGCCTGATATTGACAGAAGCAACACAGGAAACCATTTCGATGAGCCAGACACACACGGACAGCAGTGGTAGTTGGGAACTGCCCGAAGAATTGCGCATGCTGCGCGACACCATCCGGCGCTTCATGGCCGAGGAGGTCAAGCCGGTGGAAGACACCTTGCCGCACGACGCCTATACGCCGCAGCCCGAGCAACTTCAGGCCTTGCAGAGCAAGGCGCGTGCGCTCGGTCTTTGGGGCTTCGAGACGCCGGCTGAACACGGCGGCGCCGGACTCAGCCTGCTGGGACAGTGCGTCGCCGCCGAAGAGGCTTCCAAGTGCCGCATGGGCGCCTATATTGCCGGCTGCGGCGCCTTTGGCTTTGACCCCCCGGTGGTGATATGGAAGGGAACGCACGCGCAGCAGCGCTTTGCGCGCGAGGACATGGAGCACGGCACCAAGGCCTTCGTCGCCATCAGCGAGCCCAGCGGCGGCTCCGATCCCGGGCGCGCGATACAAAGCCGCGCCGAGCGCAAGGGCGACCGCTATGTGATCAATGGCACCAAGATCTGGATTTCGGGCGCTGGCATGGCCAAGTGGGGCATCGTGTTTGCGCGGGTCGGCGACAGCAAGGGCCGGGACGGCATCACCAGTTTCATCGTCGACAAAAGCCGAGCCGGCATCAGCCTGTCGAAAATTCCGGTGATCCGCTCCTATTCGCCTTACGAGGTGCATTTCGATAACTACGAGGTGCCGGTGGAGGACCGTCTGGGCGAGGAAGGCAAGGGCTTCGCGTTCGCCGAGGAGTGGCTGATTCACGCCCGCCCGCCCTACGCAGCAGCGACCATCGGCATCGCGCAGGCGGCGCTCGAACTGGCCATCGAGTGGGCCTCGCAGCGCAAGACTTTCGGCAGCCTGCTGGCCGACAAGCAGGCGATTCAGTGGATGATCGCCGACTCCGAGGTCGAGCTTCGCGCAGCCCGGCTGCTGGTCTACCAGGCAGCGTGGAACGCCGACATGGGGCGCGACATCAAGGTCGACGCGTCGGTCGCCAAGGTCTACGGAACCGAAGTCGCTGGCCGGGTGGTCGACCGCTGCATCCAGATTTTTGGCGGCATGGGCGTTGCGCAGGAACTCCCTCTGGAGCGCTGGTACCGCGAACTGCGCATCAAGCGCATCGGCGAGGGTCCCTCGGAGGTCCACCGCATGGTGATCGCGCGCGACCTGCTCGGCGGCAGGCGCGCCAAGGTCTGAGCCCCTCCCCATCTTCAACAGGCAGCAGCATGGCAATCGACCTCAGCGTTTCAGAAGAGGGAATCGCCCTCATCACCATCAACCGTCCAGAGCGTCTCAACGCGATGGACGCCGAGCACTACAAAGCGCTGTCGCAGGCCTGGGTGACGGTGCGCGACGACCCGGCCGTGCGGGTCGCCATCGTCACCGGTGCCGGCGAGCGCAGCTTCACCACCGGTGCCGATATCAAGACCTTCGTCACCGCGCCATCGGGGCTGTCCGACATGTGGCTGACGCAGCGCGACCAGCTACTCAACCGCGGGCTTGAGGTCTGGAAGCCGATCGTCGCCGCCGTCAACGGCTACTGCCTGGGCGGCGGGATGACGCTGCTGATGGCGACCGATATTCGTATCGCGGTGCCGCACGCGACCTTCAGCCTGGCCGAGGTCAAGCGCGGCATCATCGCCGGCAACGGCGGAACCCAGCGCGTACTCGACCAGTTGCCCTATGCGGTGGCGATGGAAATGCTGTTGACCGGCGACGGCATCGACGCGGCGACCGCCGAGCGCTGGGGCCTGGTGAACAAGGTCGTCGCCAAGGAGGACCTGCTGCAGACCGCTTTCGACTACGCACGCCGGATCGCGGTCAACGCGCCGCTGGCGGTGCAGGCGGCCAAGGAGCTGGCGATCCGCAGCCGCGATACCGATCTCACGACTGGCTTGCGCATGGAAGCGGTCATCAACCGGATGCTGCAGTTCACCCAGGACGCTAAGGAAGGCCCCGAGGCCTTCGCTGCCAAGCGCAAGCCCGTGTTCAAGGGCCAATAGCATGCGCGCCAACAAGCCGGAAAAGGACTTCCCATGACACAGCAGGAGGCAGCGCGCGGATACCCGCTCGCTGGGCTGACGGTGATCGACCTGGGCCAGATCTACAACGGCCCGTACTGCACCTTTCTGATGGCGATGGCCGGCGCGAAGATCATCAAGATCGAGGCCCGCGGCGGGGAGAACCTGCGCCGGCGTGGCGTCGTCGGCGGCGCCGCGTTGCCCTTTGCAATGCTCAATTCCAACAAGAACTTTGCCACGCTCAACCTGAAAACCGAGCGCGGGCGTGAACTGCTGCGCGCGATGGTGCGCAAAGGCGATGTGCTGGTCGAGAACTTTGCGCCGGGCGCGATGGAGCGCCTCGGCGTAGGCTACGGGACGCTTCGCGAGATCAATCCGCGGCTGATTTACGGCTCCGGTTCGGGCTACGGACTTTCCGGTCCGAACCGCAACTACCCGGCGATGGACCTGACGGTGCAGGCCATGGCGGGCATCATGAACGTGACCGGTTTTGCCGACCGCCCACCGGTCAAGGCGGGACCGGCGCTGTGCGACTTTTTTGGCGGTGTGCACCTGTACGGCGCCATCATGACCGCGCTGTACGAGCGTGAAAAAACCGGCATCGGCCGGCTGGTCGAGGTGTCGATGCAGGAGGCCGTCTATGCCTCGCTCAGTTCGAACCTGGGCCTGCACTACAGCATGGGCAACGCGGTGCCGCCGCGCACCGGCAACCGCCATGGCGGTCTGGCCGAGGCGCCCTACAACGTGTACCCGACCCGCGACGGCCATATCGCGATCATCTGCGTCAACGAGACACACTGGAAGTCGCTGCTCAAGGCGATGCAGCGTGAAGACCTGCTGGTGGATCCGCGTTTTGCCGACCTCAAGCGGCGGGTCGAGCACATGGACGAAGTCGACGAGCTGGTCGCCGGTTTCACCGAGCAGCAACCGAAAAAGGCCTTGTTCGACTTGCTGATGGCCCACCGGGTTCCCTGCGCACCGGTGCGAGACCTCGACGAGGTTGTCAACGACGCGCACATGCACGCGCGCCGCGCGCTGGAGTGGGTCGAGCACCCGATGTACGGGCGGGTGTGCCTGCCGAATTCGCCGCTGCGCTTTGAGGGCGTCGAGCCGCTG
>Ga0114974_10000515_pt1 | contig 32358 bp, 32 predicted proteins | sample S_130206_EF_Meta_FD_87318 | JGI IMG/M metagenome (GOLD analysis project Ga0114974, IMG submission 87318) | Freshwater microbial communities from Lake Simoncouche, Canada to study carbon cycling - S_130206_EF_MetaG | ecosystem: Environmental > Aquatic > Freshwater > Lake | place: Lake... | reverse complement strand
TTTATAATACATTTAATTATAATTATTCTAATTTGACATTTTCGACCTACTATAGGCGATTTAATTCTAATGTATTGACACAACTGAATTGGGTTGATCAAAAGTCCCCCTATATCACAAGCGATTTAGCATTCTCCTATACCTTTAAAAATAATTATGCTTTACGATCAATAACACGTTATAATGCTACTGATGCTGTTGTACTATCCTATAGGGTAGAGCTGGAGAAAAGAATCGCAAAAGGTTTTATTTCGGCTTCTTTTCAACGGAACATTCAGTCAAATGATTTTTATTTAAATGTAGGCTGTAAATACGATTTTTCATTTGCAAGAGCTGCGGTTTCAACCTCACAAAGCAAACTTGATAGCGGTAATTCAATAAGTGCGCAAGGAAGTTTGGCTTTTGGGGGAGGCAATGGCTATATTCATTCTAATGTTAATTCTTCCATTAGTAGAGGCGGTATTCTGCTGTATCCATTTCTAGATTTAAATCAAAATGGTGTTTTAGATAATGGGGAACATTTAGTAAAAATAACTGCTGCCAGAGTAAATGGGGGAAGGACAGTTTTTAGTAAGAATGATTCCATCGTTCGGATTCCAAATCTGAATTCGTTTACTAATTATATTATTACATTCGATGATGCTGATTTAGATAACATTGCCTGGCGATTTAAACTCAAAACATATCAAGTTTTAGTAGATCCCAACCAGTTCAAACGGATTGACGTGCCCATTCTCTCGATGGGGGAAATTAGTGGTATGACTTATATAGAAAAAGAAAATTCCTTGAAAGGGATTGGTCGGATTTCGATAAAAATATATAAAAAAGACAGTGATAAACTAGTGACAGAAATACTATCAGAATCAGATGGCTACCTTTATAACCTAGGGCTTAAACCAGGAGAATACAAGGCATGTATAGATCCGGAACAGTTGAAGAATCTTGATTTTGTTGCGGAACCAGCCTGCAGGTATTTTACGATTAAGACATTAGAAGAAGGTGATATAGTTGATGGCATCGATTTTATAGTTAGGGAAAATAAAAAGGAGTTCTAAATACAAATAATTAATGTTTATTTAGAAAAAAGGCTGCTTATTTAATTTATTTTATGGTAATTGAGCAAGAAAATCAACTAGCCAAATTAGCAAATTTTCCTAATATGGGGATCAAAACAAAAGCCTGACACAAAAGTGCCGGTGTTTTTTGAATCAATCCGAATGCAGTTGTATTGTTTCGTTTTATTTTTTTATTTACTTTAGAGCACGTTTTGATTCAAGAAAAATTAACTCTAGTATGAATGACTTTTATAAACAGCCAAAAATTTTAATATGGATTGAATCCATTTTGTTGCTGTTCGTTGGATTATTATTAGCTCTATTAATTATCGAGAAAGGGTATTACAACCCCTCATTTATTCGGCATTCGTTTTATATGTTCCAATTAGCCAATTTCTATTTACTCCAATTTATAGATTGTCTGGTGGTTATACGTATTATTCTCCCATGCTACTTGGTTACATGGCTAACAATCAACAAATAGACTTACACAGTGGAACCAGCTTTGACCATTTATTTGTATTGAGAAAATATAAGTCAGGAACACCTTTGAGAAATAGGATAATGATTTATCATTTAGAAGGTTTATTAAACTTAATTAAGTTAATCGAAGATAAGCGTATACCTGAATCTGTAAGCATTATTGGAACCTCTTATTTTTTCAACGATAGAACATTAAATAATTTAGGTTTTCAAATAGAAAAAGCCTCCTTGTATTATAGAATCAATCTCTTCATCAATTTTATAGATTTATTTTGGATGTATTCTCTTTCGAGAGGGACAATTTCAATTCCGAATTTATGGGATGCCAAAAAAGCAACTATACTAGGGGCTAATCTAATGGAGCAGAAATCGAAGTTAGAAGTACTTTATCAAAAATTAAAAGCAAAACAAACTGTTGTATAAATCTTTTCAAAATAATTTTTGCCCCTTATAAATGATACCATCACATCAAAATTGTAACTTTCCCAAAGAGAGAGAGAGCAATAAAAAAATTTAAATAAATAAAATTTCATTTTTGTTTTAAGTCAATAAAATCAATGCTATTTAGTATTATTGATTTTGTATTTTGAAGGAGTCACAGATTTTTTTTTCAAAAAAACCCTGTTAAAATAGCTCAGCGTTTCAAAACCACATTCATACGATATTTGACTAACTGTTTTTTCAGATTGAACTAACAAGCGGCAAGCGTCATTAATCCGAATCTCATTCAAATAATCTGAAAAAGTTTTTCCGGTTGCTTTTTTAAAAAATTTACAGAAGTTGCTTTCAGTCAAATAAATTAAGTCGGCAACCTCTTTCAAATAGATTTTATTATGAAAATTATTTTGAATAAATAAGCAAACTTTATTAATCCTTACTTCACTTTTCTTAGAAACAACGTTGTGAAAAGTATTTGGAGCAATTAATTTAATCTGTTCTTTTGATAAAATATCTAATATTGAAATCAACTTTAAAATCCGATTTACGCCATTCGTTTCTGTTAACTCAATAATTTTTGAAACCAACTGTTCATCAGGATCGAAATTAATTCCTCGAAGTGAGTTTTCAAGCATTTTTTTAATCAATATACTTTCATTAAATTCTAAAAATGATGAAATAAATTCACTAGAAAACTGAATAACAACAGCATCTGAATTGATATCACCATCCGCTTTGCCAGACCAAGTATGTGGCAAATTACTTCCCAGCAATACCAAATCACCATCAGCAAAAGGTTCGTAGGAATTACCAACTATTCGATAACCATTCCCTTTTACAATATAGGTCAACTCAAATTCTGGGTGATAATGCCATTTGAATTGAAAATAAGGAACTTGGTACCGAAAAGCATAAAAACTTGAAGCACCTTGATTGGATTTTATATCTTCTAATATGGCTTTCATAATTACAAATTAACTTTTAAAAATGAAAAATATAAAATATAATTCAATATAGTGTTATAATTGAACAAATTAATGTTAAATCAATCTCAAACGAATCAATAATTTTGAAATTGATAATTAGTTAATAGTTAGACTTATTAAATAAAAAAACAATGCAAACACTTTCTAAATCAATATCAGAATTTCTTAACGAACCTTACTCATTGAGTCAAGAACAAATTAATTTCTATCAAAAAAATAGATTTATAAAATTAAAAGGAGTTTTAAATCCCGAAACAGTGCAGTTCTTTAATGATGCAATTTCAAAACAAGTCAATGAAATGAATCAAGAGCAAACGGCACTTGAGGATAGAACAACGTATGGGAAAGCATTTTTACAATTGTTCAATTTATGGACTGAAAATTCAATAGTAAAAGAATTAATTTTCAGTAAAAGAATTGCTAAAATAGCTTCCGATTTAATGGAAGTAAATGGGGTTCGTTTATATCACGATCAAGCTTTATTTAAAGAAAGTGGAGGTGGCATAACGCCTTGGCATGCCGACCAATATTACTGGCCATTAGAAACCGATAGAACCGTTACGGCTTGGATACCATTACAAGAAACACCACTGGAAATGGGACCATTAGAATTTAGCTCCGGAAGCCACATAATTGTTGATGGACGTGAGTTAGAAATTGGTGATGAAAGCGAAGAATTGATACAAAAAAAGTTGCGTGTAACAGATTTTAAACATGTTATCGAGGCTTTTGATATAGGAGAAATTAGCTTTCATTCTGGTTGGGTTTTTCATCGTGCTGGGGCAAATGTTACCAACGAAATGAGAAAAGTAATGACTATTATTTATATGGATAAAAACATGATTTTGAAAGAACCTGAAAACTCCAATCAAATTCATGACTGGAATACTTGGTGTCCAAATGCAACTATTGGAGAAATTATTAATTCTCCAATTAACCCTATTTTATATGAATATAAAAATTAAATATTTATGTACCTACTGGGGCTGTGAAGATCTTTCAGCCAAGGCATTTTTAGATTTAGTCGTTTTAAATGGTTATGATGGTGTAGAAATCAATTTTCCTAGTGACAACACTTTTATTGAAGAATTTTTAATTGAGTTAGATTTGATTAGGAAAACGATAAATCCTAATTTTATTTTTGTTGCTCAACAAGTACTTCCAAATAAAATTGAAACATACGAATCCTATATTCAAAGAATATCAGATAGATTAGAGTTTTTAGCAGCATTAAATCCTTATGCTATAAATTCTCATACTGGAAAAGACTATTATGATTTTGGAGAAAATTCTAAAATATTGGAACTAACAAATCAAATTTCTAAATCCAAAGAGATACCAATTTGGCACGAAATTCATCGGGGAAGGTTTTCATTTCACGCTAAAACATTACTAAACTATTTAGAACTTTTTCCAAATCTTAAATTAATTGGTGATTTATCTCATTTCTGTGTTGTTTCGGAAAGTAATTTGGAAGACCAAGAATTGATTTTAAATAAAATATTTCCAAAAATAAAACATATTCATGCTCGAATTGGTTTTGAACAAAGTCCACAAGTAAATGATCCATTTGCTCCTGAATGGAGTGACTATCTTGCGCGCTATTTATCATGGTGGAAACAAATAGTACTAATGCAAGAAAAAAGAGGTCTAAAAGAGATACTCATTACACCTGAATGTGGTCCGTTTCCTTATATGCCTCAAAAACCGAACACAAAAGAGCCATTATCTAATCAATGGGAAAATAATATCCGAATGATGCAATTTTTAAAACAAAATCTAAAACAAAATGGAGAATAAAAAGTACATAACATTTATTGCATTTAGTGCAGCACTCGGAGGATTGTTATTTGGTTATGACACGGCAGTAATCTCTGGAGCAATAGGAAATTTAACTGAGTATTTCCAATTAAATCCTGTAGAAACAGGTTGGGCTATCTCGAGCGCATTGGTTGGGTGTTTAATTGGAGCCTTTTTCTCTGATTATTTGAGTAATAGATTTGGACGAAAAGCAACGATGCTCCTAACAGCAATTCTATTTATCCTAAATTCAATAGGAACAGCTCTTCCAATTTCATTCACAATGTTTGTGCTATTTCGTATTGTTGGCGGAATTGGAGTTGGAATCGCATCAATGGTTGTACCCATGTATATTGCTGAAATTGCGCCTCCTAAAAGACGTGGCGCTTTAGTGGGAAACTATCAATTAGCTATCGTTATTGGCATTGTGGTGGTCTATTTTGTGAACTACTTTATTGCTTTACAAGGCGACGCCAATTGGAATTTAAACATTGGGTGGCGTTGGATGTTTGGCTCTGAAATTATTCCATCCGTATTATTTTTAGTCTTTATTTTCCTAATTCCTGAAAGTCCACGATGGTTATTTCAAAAAGGAAAATCAACTGAGGCAATTGGTGTATTAGAAAAATTAAACTCCCAAGAAGATGCGATTCAAGTTCAAACTGAAATTCAAAATTCATTACACCAAGAAGATAAAAATCAATGGAAACAATTAGTAAATCCTATATTTAAGAAAGCACTTTTGGTAGGAATTGGACTTTCGATTTTACAACAATTAACCGGTATCAATGCCATTTTGTATTATGCTCCAGAAATCTTTAAAAGCTTAGGAAGTTCAACAGATGTTTCGCTACTGGAAACAAGTATTCTTGGGGTTGTAAACTTAATTTTTACTTTATTAGCCATTCGCTTTGTAGATAAAATAGGCAGAAAACCATTGCTTTATATTGGTTCTATTGGAATGACTATTGCTTTGGCAGCGGTTGGATTATTTATCCACTATGACGCAGTTGGTAATTGGGTTTTACCATTCTTACTGCTTTTTATGGCATCCTTTAGTATTTCATGGGGGCCAATTGTTTGGGTTTTATTATCAGAAATTTTCCCAAATAAAATTAGAAGTTTGGCGTTGGCAATTAGTGTTTTTATTCAATGGGTTGCCAATTTTGTTGTGACTCAAGTTTTTCCAAGTTTAGTAGAAAACCAGTGGTTGAAAACTAATTTTAACGGTGCTTTCCCATTTTATTTGTTTTCTATAATATGTCTAATCTCATTACTTTTTGTTTGGAAAAATGTTCCCGAAACCAAAAATAAAAGTTTGGAACAAATGGATTCATTATGGGAATAAAGAAAATAATAATTGTAGTACTTTCTATCATTGGATTTAATCCAATTATGGCCCAAAACAATTCTAAATTTGTAAATACTTTTATTGGTACAGATGGAACAGGACATACATTTCCTGGCCCGTCGTTACCTTTTGGAATGGTTCAACCTGGTCCGGATAATAGTGTGGAAGGGTGGAATCACACCAGTGGGTATCAATATAAAGACACCTTGCTTTTGGGGTTTTCACAAACTCGTTTTAGCGGAACAGGAATTGGTGAAATGGGAAACATCCTTTTACTTCCTTTCAATGAAAAAAAGATAAATCTAAAAAACAGTTACTTCAAAAATACAGAAACAGCTTCTGTGGGTTATTATTCATTAATGAAAAAAGATGGTGTAAAAGTAGAACTCACTTGTTCCGAAAGAGTCGCTTTTCATAAATATACTTTTCCTGATTCAAAAGGCAAATTCTTACTCGATTTCCAACACGGAATTCAATTTTTAAATGACAGTTTGGTTTTAGAAAGTGATATTAAAATTGAAAATCCAAACACTATTTCTGGTTATTGTAAAACCAAAGGTTGGGTAACGAAAAAGTATTTCTTTACGATTAATTTTGAGACACCTTTTGCTGCATCAAAAGAACTCCCGAAAGAGAAAAAGCAAAATGCACCGAAATACATTTTAGATTTTGAATTGCCAAAAAACCATATTTTACAAGTAAAAATTGCTTTATCAACGGTAAATGTTGAAGGAGCAAAACTAAATTTGAAATCAGAAATACCACATTGGAATTTTGAAAAAGTGAAGCAAAATGCTGAGTTGGTTTGGAATGATTATTTAAACCGAATTGACATTGAAGCACCTCAAAAACAAAAAGAAATTTTCTACACGTCATTATATCATTTGCTATTACAACCCTCAAATATTGCAGATGTTGATGGTAAATATCGTGGTGCCAATGATGCAATTTCAATAGCACCAAATAAGGAATACTACTCTACTCTATCGATTTGGGATGTTTATAGAGGAGCCTTTCCATTACTTCAAATTATAGCTCCAGAAAAAATTGACGGAATTATAAACACAATGCTTTTGCACCACAAAGCAGTTGGATTTTTACCCATTTGGACGGCTTGGGGACAAGACAATTTTTGCATGATTGGCAATCACGCCATTCCTATGATTTTATCGGCTCACAATAACGGATTTGATGGTTTTGATAAAAAAGAAGCTTTGCAAGCAATGATAGAAACATCAACAAAATCCCATATTAATTCCGATTGGGAATTGTACAATCAATATGGTTATTATCCATTTGATAAATTAGATAATGAAGCCGTTTCAAGAACTTTAGAAAGTGGTTATGATGATTGGTGTGTAGCCCAAATGGCACTAAAAAGGAATGACAAAGAAAATGGCATCGTTTTCAATAAAAGAGCCAATTTCTATAGAAATCTATTTGATAAAGAATCCCAACTTTTTCGAGGTAAAGATACTAATGGTAACTCGAGAACTCCATTTGATCCTTTAACGGCAACTTCACCAATGAACAATCCGGGCGATTATACCGAAGCCAATGCTTGGCAATATTTTTGGACACCAGCACAATATGATGTTGATGGTATGAAAAAGTTACTTGGGGGCACATCCGCATTCACCAAAAAACTGAACGATTTCTTTACTATAGAAAGTCCAAACCCAAACAAATTTCTAGGTCAGGAAGCGATGATTGGTCAATATGCTCACGGTAACGAACCAAGCCATCATATTGTTTACTTGTATGCTTTTTCAGATACACCAAAAATGGGACAAAAATACATTCATAAAATCATTAATGAATTTCACAACAACGCACCAGACGGCATGATTGGTAATGACGATTGCGGTCAAATGTCGGCTTGGTATATTTTGTCTTCGCTGGGTTTCTATCCTGTTAATCCCGCTAGTAGTGAATTTATTATTGGAGCACCGCAAGTTAAAAAGGCAACTTTACTTTTCAAGAATAACAAAACTTTTACAATTGAAGCTGCCGCTTTTTCAGCTGAAAATATTTACCAAGAAAGGACCAAACTTAATAATTCAGTATTATCAAGACCATTTATTACTTACTCAGAAATAATGTCTGGCGGTACTTTAAATTTTCAAATGACCAATAAATAATAAATCCTATGAGAAAAATATTTTTAACTCTACTAATTCTAGCTTCTTACATCATGAATTCACAGGGACAAAATTCAAATAAAGCGGTTGAAAAATATGAAATATTGCCTTTTGGAAGTATAAAACCTTCTGGTTGGATTAAAGAGCAAATGCAAAAAGATATTGATGGTTTTGTTGGTAATCTAGATAAATTAGTGCCTGACTTGATCAATGACCCTATTTACAGCTCAGGAAGATTACACAAAAATAGTGAAGTTAAAGATTTAGGAAACAACAAAGAAGGAGATACAGAAGGATCAGAACAATACAAATGGTGGAATAGTGAAACGCAATCCAATTGGTGGGATGGCTACATCAGAAATGTAATTTTATTGAACGACAAAGCTGGTTTAAAAAAAGTAGAAAATTATATTCAAGAAGTCTTAAAAACACAAGACGAAGATGGATACATTGGTATTTATGATAAAGAGTTGCGTTACAAATTCAACTCTGAAAACGGCGAATTATGGTCAAAAACTACAATGTATAGAGGTTTACTTGCCTATTATCAATACACAAACGATAAAAAAGTCTGGAATGTAATAGTAAAAGCCGTAGATAATGTAATGACCAATTATCCTATTAATAATTCAAGCCCTTATTCTTCCGGAAAGGAATTTAATGGTGGTGTTTCTCATGGATTGACTTTTACCGATGTTTTGGATAAAATGTATCAAATTACGGGTGACACAAAATATACAAATTATGCACTATTTCTATTTCAGGATTTTAGCAAAACCTATCAGTCCGAAAAAGATGTTCAATTAGAAAATATATTAAATCCTAATTACAAATTGCAATCTCACGGTGTTCATACTTATGAGCATTTGCGTCCACTTATTGTAGCTGCTTATGCTTCAAATAATAAAGAACTGCAAAAAGCATTGGAAATTTACATTCAAAGAATTGAAAAAAGTACAACATTAACTGGTGGCGCTAATGGTGATGAATGGATTGCTGAAAGAATTGCTGATGCATCGCATACAGGTTATGAATATTGTTCCTTACACGAATTAATGGATAGTTATACCGTCTTATTACAAAAACAAGGAAATCCAAAAACAGCAGAAGCTATAGAGACTATTTTTTATAATGCGGCCCAAGGTTCTAGAAACCCTGATCATTCTTGTATTGCTTATCTAAAAACGGACAACTCTTTCGAAATGGAAGGTACAAAAAATGGTGAAGTTGAACCCAATCGAAATCAAACGAGATACAAATATTCACCGGCTCATCAAGATGTTGCAGTTTGTTGTAATCCTAATGCAGGAAGAATTACACCCTATTTCCTAGAAAAATCGTGGCTGAAAGAAAGTGAAAACGTATTGGTGAATGTGCTTTTATTGCCAAATACCGTTGAAACAAAAATTCAAAATCAAACTGTAAAAATTGAAACCATTACAGAATATCCCTATCAAAACAAATTAACATACAAAATATCAAATCCTAATTATGCCCAATTTATTTTAAAAATTAGAAAGCCATCATGGGCTATTGCTACTATAACAAAAGAACACTATACTATTGAAAATGAGTTTTTAGTTATCAATAGACCATTTGCTAAAGAGGACACTATCGAAATAGAATTCAAAGCCAAAGTTCAAATAAAAGAAGATTGGAATAACGAAAAATATTTTTCTTATGGTCCTTTATTGTATGCCAAACCCATCGAAGCGATTGAGCAAAAAGGGAAATCGTATTTCACCAATTTTGATGATTTAACCTATAAGCCAAAAAACAATAATCGCTTTAAATTTGTTGAAGACAATCATGCTAGCTTTAGTGATAGTAAAATTGTAATTAAAGCTAAAAACCGAACAACCAATCAAATTGAAAGTATTACGCTTATTCCATTTGGAAAAACAATATTAAGACAAGTAAGTTTTTAAAAACACAAACAAAATGAAAAAACACATTCTATTATGCCTTTTACTAGCCACAAGCACTATAATTTGGGCGCAAAAAAATAAAAAAATAACGGCTAAAAGTGAAATAATTTATCATGTTTGTCAACGTAGTTTTTATGACAGTAATGGCGATTTGAATGGAGACTTAAACGGACTTCGTCAAAAACTAGATTACCTTCAGGATTTAGGGGTAACCTCAATATTGTTATTACCACTTTATGAAGCCGATTGCTATCACAACTATTTTGCGAATGATTTTGAGAAAATAGATCCTGAATTCGGAACTACAGAAGAGTATATTGAATTGGTTAAAGACATTCATAAAAGGGACATGAAAATTTATATGGATATGGAAACCCAATATGTTACCTCAAAACATTTGTGGTGGAAAGATGCCGTTGGAAATCGCAACTCTAAATACAGTGATTATCTTTTGTTTGATGATGCCGAACACAAAACTCCGTCAACAATGGTATTTGATTTACGAGAATTAAAAAGTTATGACGGCTCTATTATAAAAGTAACTACAGTAAACCTAAAAAGTAAAGCAGTTTTAGATTACAACATCAAACTCTTTTCCTATTTTTTAGACCCCAATAATGATGGCAAATTTGACGACGGTGTAGACGGATTTAGATTGGACCATGCCATGAATCATCTAGATGCGAAACCGACGCTAACCAATCTTTTTACTGAATTTTGGAAACCATTAATTTCTGAAATTAAAAAAGTAAATCCAAAAATTAAAATTGTTGCGGAACAAGCCGATTGGAATGATTACGGGTTTGAATACTTTGAAAAAGCAACAGTTGATAGAATGTTTGGTTTTGGTTTAAAGCAAGCCATTCTATCATTCGATAAAGAGCAGCTAATCAAAAACGCTGCTATAATATTGAATAAAACACCAAAAGGAAAAGAACAAATCCTGTTCATAGAAAATCACGATTTAGACCGTTTTGCCTCTTTAGAAACAAACATTGAAAAGCAAAAAGTCGCCGCCGCATTAATGCTTCTTATTGGTGGTGTCCCAAGTATTTATTATGGGCAAGAAATTGGAATGCAAGGAAAAGTATATTCTTATGGAAATACTGACGGAAATGATATTGGCCGACGAGAAGCATTTGATTGGTATCAATCTGGAGAAGGAAAAGGAATGTCATTTTGGTACAAAAACAGTGGTGATTGGTGGACAAATGCAAATCTAAAACCGAATGATGGTATTTCTTTGGAGGAACAATTAAATAATCCAAATTCATTATTCAATTTTTACAAAAAAACAATAAAAATCAAGCAAAACTATAGTGCATTTGCAGAAGGTATATATGAAAATGTCGAAAACAATAATAGTACTGTTTTTAGTTTTTATAGAAAAGAAGGGAATAATACAATGTTAGTCACTGTGAATTTATCTAACAAAATTCAAGAATTTATTTTTAATGATTTTCATAAATCTGCTCAAGATCTATTGGAATTAAAGCATCAGTTAAAAAATAAAACGTTGTTAAAACCTTTTCAAATTTCAATTTGGAAAATTAAATAAGTATTAAATATATATAAAATCATTTTATGAATCTTGGTAGTTCTAGTTTTAAATTCAATCAAATAGCTATACTATGAAAACATCATTTAACAAATTTCTTTACTTCGGATTTCTACTTTTAGGATTGTATCAAGCTTTTTATTCTAAAGAGTATATGCAAGCTACTACTTCATTTGGAATTGGATTGGCATTTGATCCTTTCAACCCTGAACAAAAATGGAATGACCGCCCAAATTGGCAAAAAGTTGTCCTAATTGTTCATTTAGCATTAACAGCTGCAATGTTTGGCTTGGGAATTGGGCTGAATGATAAATAATCCTTATTCAAGGGAAACCGAAGCTTACTACTTTAATTTTTATATTTTAATAAAGGTAACCAATGCATCAACCTGTAACTTTCTCCAAGAGACGGAGCTACTCTAGAAAGACTTTATTAAAATGTAAGGTCTTTTTTTTAAATCAAAACTTATGATTATAAATAAATATTTATTGTTTATCAATAAATTTATTTACATTTGTTCCATTAATAATAAAATATAAACTATGAAAACTAAAATAGATTATACGTTCCAACTACTCAATTTCCTTTCTTGGATTATATTTATTGGTCTTGCAATAGATACTGGTGGTTATATCTCGAACACGATATTTACACTTTACATCAACGCCGCTTGCGCATCAAACTTTTGGGGTTATGTTGATTTATCCAGTTTATATAATTACAATTTAGGTTTTTTTATAGGCTTTACAGTTTTAATGATTATTGTCTCACTTTTGAAGACCATTTTGTTTTACCTAACTGTTTCTATATTTCATAAAAAGAAAGTAAACCTCGCAAATCCATTCAACGAAACAGTGAAAGATTATATTTTCAACTTTGCCTTTATTGCTTTAGGGATTGGGTTGTTTTCATATACCGGAAAATCCTTTTCTCATTGGCTAATGAGCCAAGGTCTTCAAATGCCTGCTCTTGAAAATGTAAAGTTGGGAGGTTCAGATGTGTGGTTGTTTATGGGAATCACGCTTTTAATATTTGCCAAAATTTTCAAAAAGGGAATTGAATTGCAAACTGAAAATGAATTAACGGTATAACCAATGGCAATAATAGTGAACTTGGATGTAATGATGGCAAAAAGAAAGATATCCCTCAATGAACTCTCAGAAAAAGTGGGATTAACTTTAGCAAACCTATCCATCCTGAAAACAGGAAAAGCAAAAGCGATTCGATTTAGTACCTTAGAATCTATTTGTAAGGCATTAGATTGTCAGCCCGCAGATATTTTAGAATTCAAAAACAAGTAAAAAATGACTCCAAGAATTGATACAACAACCGAAAAGAAATTAGTTGGAAAACGACTGTCAATGAGTTTTACCGATTACAGAATTGGCGAACTATGGAGCAGTTTTATGCCAAAACGAAAAGAAATAACGAACAACCTCAACAATGACTTGATTTCATTTGTTGTTTATAAGCCATCGCATTTTGCCGATTTCAAACCAACAAACGAATTTGAAAAGTGGGCTACAGTCGAAGTAACGAATTTTCATAATGTGCCAGAGGAAATGGAAACCTATATTTTGCCAAGTGGACTTTATGCCGTTTTTCACTATACGGGTTTGAGTTCAGGCAGTTCCGCATTTTATCAATACATTTTTAGTGATTGGTTGCCGAAATCCAACTATTTATTAGACGACAGGCCCCATGTAGAAATTTTAGGCGATAAATACAAAAACAACGACCCTTCATCAGAAGAAGAAGTTTGGATTCCGATAAAAGTAAAATAAGCTCAAATAGCAAGCAATATTAGAAAGACTTTACAGAAATGTAAGGTTTTTTTGTTTACAGAATTCCTATTAAGATAACTTTCAAAACAAAAGTTATTTATATTTTTACTTGTTTCTTAAAAGTAATATTTTACATTTGGGTTTAATTATAAAAATCCCTCAATTATGAAATTACTTTATTCTTCACTATTTGTTGCCCTTGCCTTTGTTGCATGCAAACCAAAAACCGATTCGAATGTAAATGACGCATTCGAAAAAAATTCGAAAACTGTTTTGGCCTATCTTAAAGGCGTTGAAAACGAAAAAATTGATTATGCTACATTCTCGAAAGATTTTAAATCGTTAAATACGTGGTTTGGCGCAAAAGACACTATTTCATTGGAGGAATTTAAGATTGGCGACAGTAAAACACTAGAAAAATTCAATTTTAAATTATTAGATTCCGTTCCTGTTTTTTTACCTGGAGTAAATCCAATTACAAAAGAAGCAGATGGTTCTGTTCGTATTTATTCTACATGGGAAATTAGTATAGAAAAAACCGATTCTACCGAAGCCAAATCAGGCAAATTAAAAATGTATGAAGCCTACGATTTTGATGCTGATGGGAAAATTCTCTACCAACAAGGGTATGGAGATTTTACAGGTATAATGAATTATTTAACTAGTAAATAATTTTAATTTTTAAAAACAATCAAAATGAAATTAACAATCAAAAGTATTTCAGCCATTTTCTTATTGGCGTTTTCAACAATTGCTATAGGGCAAAATAGCACTTCTGCAGGTAAAGTATTTCAAGAAGGAAAAGACAAAGGAAAAACGTATGTGATGGGAAGTGATAAGGCTATGAATATAGTTTTGGAAAGCATGAAAGCATACAATTCAAACGATGCTAAAAAAGATTTATCTTACTATTCTGAAAAAATGGTTAAAGAATCTAGTGCATTTAGTAACAATTGGCACAAGTCGATGAAGTCTTTAAACCAACAACCATTTGCAATGATCCCGCTAAGAATTAAAGGTTCTAATGAAGATCTTGTATTTTCAATATCTCAAGAAGAGCGTGTTTGGAAAAATGGCTCTAAACAAAAGTTATACCTTTTTGAATTGTATACCATTAACAAAGCCGGAAAAATAAGTGACTTTTTGCAATTTCAAAATGTTCCTAAAACGAATGAATTTGGATTGGCAGATGGTGGTAAAATTTACTTGAAAGACAGTACTGCCACGTTTACATTTTCGAATAGAGGTGAAGTTGAAACAATAGAAAAAATGGCTGCTGCCTTCAACAAAATGGATGGCGCTGCCTATTCTAGCTTTTTCGCTGAATCCGTAGATTATTATCATTCAAACGGCAAATTTGAGAAAGTTTCCAATAAAAAGTGGGAAACATTTTTTGATGATAAAAAGTCTGTAAATTGGAAAGTAAATGGAATTATACCTTTTAAAATTTCTGATACAGATCCTGTTTCTGGAATAATAGTTAGCGCTACTGCAAAATGGGTTATGAAAGATGGAACCGTTGGAGAAAGAGACCAAATGCTACAATATTCATATGATTTAAATGGAAAAATAACTAGTGTAAATAGTTTCGGGAAGGACGTAAAACCACTTTCTGCAGAAGAAAAAATGGCACGAGTTAAAGAAGAAATAGTAGCTTTAGAAAAAAGTTGGGATGCTTATTATAACTCAGGTGATTTGGACAGCTTGCTAAAACTTTATGCTGATGATGCTGTACGACTTCCTAACAACAAAAATAGCATCACTGGAAAAGAAGCAATTAAAAAAGGCATGGAAGACGAAATTGCTATAAGAAAAAAAGGCTTTACAAGTACCAGCGAAACTACAGATGTTTTTGGTGATGAAAATACCGTTACTGAAATCGGAAAAACAATAAGAAAAGATGCTTTAGGAAAGGTAAAAAGCACGGGTAAATACATTACTGTTTGGAAGAAAGTGAATGGAAAATTCATAACTGTTAGAGAAATGTGGAACGATGATGCCAAATAATAAAGGGTCTAAAAATTAATTCAAATCAAAAGAGCAACTGTTAAGGTTGCTCTTTTTTTTATATTTTTTGGTCTACTGTTAAATCGAACCCGTCGTTTTTATTATCGCATAATAAGCGATAAAAATAAAAAATATTGAAGTAGAACCTTCTTAAATTTGGCTAATTCCAATTTTATTGCTGCACAAGTAGTTTAGTAAATGAAAGCGAACCCAATGTCCATTTGCCTTTCTTTTTTATATATACTTCCGTTACATTAAAAGGATTTACAACTTCATTACCTCCTACCACTGCTATTAATGTAATTCTATTTAAAAGTATAGCCGTATTTCCAATAGTATTTATTGACACTTCATGGATATCTGCTTGCTTGTACCAAATTCCGCCGCTTTTAATAACATTGAGTTCCTGTTCTTTCCCCCAAGAACCACCCATGTGAACAAAAACAGATTTATCATTAAACAAAGTAGTAAGGCGATCGACATTTTTATCGGCCATCCATTGCCATTTATCTTTAGAAAGTTGAATCAATTCTCGTTCTGCTTTTGTGTAATTAGTAACAGCCTTATTTGTTGCTTTTTCTTGTGCAAAAGAAAATTGCATACTTACTACTGCTAAAATTCCGATAATTAATGTTCTCATAGGTTTACTTTAAAGTTAATAATTTATTTTGATTTTTAATGATTGCTAAACTAATTCATAAATCTTCCGTTTTTTTATTTTACAAATTTCTAAATAGCATAGGTTGGTATTGGTATATATATTACAGTTGTTAGTACCAATATTACTGATTTAGAAATTTCTGCTAACATCTTAACTATCTGGATAGTATATTTGCAAATAAATATAAGGAAAACTTTATGAATACAATTATAAAGCTTGATACTATCTCACAATACAATACCCTAAAAGGTGTTGAAACCCAACATCCATTAATTAGTATTTTTGATAATTCGAAAGCAAATGCACTTCCTAATTACTGTCGCATTCATTTTGGGTTATATGCTATTTTTTTGAAAATGGTAAATTGTGGCGAATTGAAATATGGTCGAAATACTTATGATTATGATGAAGGAACACTAGTTTGTGTTGCTCCGGGGCAAATTATTGAAACTAATAATAATGAGAATTACCAACCTTTAGGTTTGGCTATTCTTTTTCATCCAGATTTAATAAAAGGAACATCGCTCGGTAAGAAAATGGGGCAATATTCATTCTTTTCCTATGATTCAAATGAAGCACTTCATTTGTCAATAAAAGAGCAACAAATAATCAAAGATATTTATAGCAAACTAGAATATGAATTAAGCCAATCTATTGATAAACATAGTAAAAGTATCATCGTCAATACTATCGAATTGTTGTTGAATTACTGTGTTCGGTTTTATGACAGACAATTTATTACCCGCGAAAGTGTTAATTCTGATATTTTATCAAAATTTGAAAACTTACTAAATAATTATTTTCAATCAGAAAACACAAAAGATTTAGGACTTCCATCGGTTAGCTATTTTGCGGATTGTTTGTGTCTTTCTCCTAACTATTTTGGTGATTTAATAAAAAAAGAGACTGGAAAATCGGCACAAGAACACGTTCAACTAAAATTGATAGATGAAGCTAAAGAAAGAATTTTCGATACTGAAAAATCGATAAGCCAAATAGCCTATGATCTCGGTTTTAAATACCCTCAGCATTTTAATCGAATGTTTAAAAAAAATACAGGTTATACCCCAAATGAGTATAGAAATTTGAACTAAAATAAGTGCTATTATTTTATATAATTTCGCCCCGAAATTTATAAAAAACTAAAAAAATTATGAAGAAATTAAATATCCTAAAATTTACTTTTTTTGCGATAACTCTTTTCTCTTTAAATAGTATTTCCCTTTTCGCACAACAAATCGACAACTCAAAATCATATACTCAATTTAATGCCCTAACTACAATTACAAATAACGGGATTTCAATTATTCCAACATTTTCCTTAGGAAAACCAGCTGGTATTGTTGAATTAGCTGTTGGTAAAAGATTTACATTTGAGCCACAATTTAGATTTTCATTGGAAGGTAAGCCATGGTCTGTGCTATTATGGGGAAGATACAAGCTATTAAAAAAAGAACACTTTAATTTGAATGTTGGCGCACATCCCGCTGTTGCATTTAAAACAACAACAAACACTATTGATGGCGTTACAAAAGAAATTATAAGCAGCCACAGGTACCTTGCAACTGAGATTGCCACAAATTATTCAATTATAAAAAATGTATCTGTCGGTTTGTACTATTTATATTCAAGGGGACTTGAAGAAAGCGCTAATAAAAACAACCATTTTCTGACCTTTAACAGTACCTTTTCAAATATCAAACTTTCAGAAAATTATTTTTTGAAATTTAATCCGCAAATTTATTATTTAAATATTGATTCCAAAGACGGTATCTATTGTTCTTCTGGTTTAACTTTGGCCAGAAAAAAATCACCTTTTTCACTTCAAACCTTTGTAAATAAAATCATTACAACAAATATTAGCACTAGTAAAGATGTAGTTATGAACGTGAGTTTGCTCTATTCTTTCAGTAAAAAATATATGTTGGTAGAGTAGTCCTTTTCAACGTATTCAATTTTATTTTTCTTTTTAGTTACTATTATTCATCCTTTGATAAATTATTAACTAGGTCAAAGTCATTATTTTGTATTAATTTGCATAACAGATAAATTAAAATGAAAAACAAACAAACTCTTTTAATACTTATTTTAGGATTATTAACTGCGATTGGTCCTTTATCTATTGACATGTACTTACCTGCTTTCCCAGCTATTGCTAAAGATTTGCACACGTCTGTTTCAGCGGTAATGCTATCCCTATCGTCCTTTTTTATTGGTATTTCTGTTGGACAACTTTTATACGGACCCTTATTAGAGCGTTTTGGCAGAAAAAACCCGCTATATTTTGGATTGGTACTTTATGCTTTATCATCGGTGGCATGTGCTTCTGCAGTAACGGTAAATACGTTAATTGTCTTTAGACTTTTTCAAGCTTTGGGAGGTTGTGTTGGGATGGTTGCCGCAAGAGCAATGGTTAGAGATCTTTTTGAGGTAAAAGACAATGCCAAAGTATTCTCAACTCTAATGCTAGTGGTTGCAATTTCTCCAATTATCGCCCCAACATTGGGTGGTTATATCACTTCGTTGTTTGGATGGCGTTACATTTTTGGTGCACTAATTGTGGTGATTTTTATTATTATTATTGGGATTTACTACTTATTGCCCGAGAGCAAACAACCCAATTCTAATTTCTCTCTAAAGCCTCGATTTATCTTAAAAAGTTATGCGACTATCATTAAAAATTCGCAATTTAGTGTTTATACTTTTACCGGAGCCATTGCCTATGCAGGGTTATATGCCTATATTAGTGGCTCTCCCTATGTTTTTATGGTTTTATTTAAATTAAATGAATATTATTATTCTTGGATATTTGCAATCATTGCAATTGGATTAATAACAGCAAGCCAACTCAATAATTTCTTATTAAAAAAACATTCTTCTGAAAAAATTATTAAGTCGGTTTTATATGTTCAAAATGCCATCGGAATTGTTCTGGTTTCACTTTCAATAGTGGGTTTTAGCGAACTATATTCTACAATTATTTTGATTTTTATTTTTTTAAGTTGTCAAGGTTTTATTTTCCCAAATGTATCGGCTCTTTCTATGGCTCCATTTAGCAATAATGCTGGTAGTGCTTCTGCCCTAATGGGTTTCACTCAAATGAGTGTTGGCGCAATCATGTCGGCTGTTGTTAGTTTTTGTCAAAATAATTCTACACTTTCAATGACTGGAGTAATGGCTTTTTGCTCGGTTGGAGCTACCATATTATTTTCTTTTGGCAGTAAAATAATAGTCAAAAAAGCACGTAAAACTTTAGTTTTAGAGGAAGACATCGACATGATAAGTACATTATAATACTAAATGGTTTTAAATTACATTTAAATAACTATTAAAGAGTTTTCTTTTATTGCAAAAATTATTTAATTTAACCGAATGATATCAATACTAAATAGAAATGAAAATGAAAAATATAAAAAAAGTACTGCTTTTTATTATAGTAGCAACTAGCATTGGAAACGCTCAAAATAAACTTACAGGGAAGGTTACTGATTTTAAAAGCAGACCCGTTACAAAAGCAAAAGTATTTTTGGACTCAATTTATTCAAATGTTGAAACAGATAAAAATGGAGATTTTGAAATATTGATTCCCGAAAAAACAAGTGTTATCAATATTTACTCTGATGAATACGGCTTATTATCTTCAAAATTTAATAATGAAAACAAGATGAACTTTATTTTCTTAGAAGCTGAAAAATCAAAAAAACACAAAAAAGGAGACAAAGTGTCCTTAGTGTATTCGGCATCAGAGCAAAAATACCAAGTTAATAATTCCCATAGTATCAATGCGTCAGAAGACAAAAACAGAACTGTATACAATACAATTTACGATATGATTAGAGGTCGTTTAGCTGGTGTTTCAGTGTCTAGAGATAATAAAATAACTATTAGGGGGGTAAGTTCAGTGCGCAATACTTCAGAGCCATTGTTTGTAGTTGACGGGGCTATCGTATCAGGAATTGATCACATTTTACCAAATAATGTAAAAGAAATAAATGTGCTAAAAGATGCTGAGGCATCCATTTATGGTGCTCAAGGTTCTAGTGGAGTAATTGTCATAACAACAAAACAGTAGTTTCGTTCAACAACATTAATTATAATTTTCTCATTGATAATTTAGTCATTTTCATTCATTAAACAAAAAAGAACAACTTTTCTGGTTGCTCTTTTTTTGTTAAATTTTTTAAATGTGCGTTTGAAATTCCCCATTTTGGATAGTGACATCCTCAGTTTGAAACTGATTTATAAAATCAATATATTTTTCACGTCTTGAGGATATGAATATTTCCCGGTTATTAAAAATTTCTGCTTTAATAGCCATTTGAGATTCATTCAAAATATCCTCTGCCAAAGTTTCTATTGAAAAAAGATACAATTCAACCAAGAGCGGCAAAACACATATTCCTTTTCTTGTAGCTATGAAAGTAGCACTTTTTTTGGTGCCTTTTGGATTAAATTTAGTTACAAAACCTGCTTCTATTAAAAATACTAATCGGTTGGTTAATATATTGCTCGCTATTTTCTCTTTCGATTCTGAAAATTCTTTAAAAGTAGATTTTCGATGCAAAAGCATATCTCTCAAAATTAATAATGACCATTTGTCTCCAAATAAATCTATGGAAACGGCAATTGCGCAGGTGGATCTGAAATTAGTGTTTTTCATGGCTTCGTATTTTTTTATATGTTTTTTAAATAAAAATAATAACTTTTTTACGTATTAAAATTAGAACAATAATTATAACACAATAAACAATTTGTTTTTATTAATTCCGCAAAACTATCGTATTAATTTTATTTAATCGTCATTTTAACAATTTATTAAATATTAATTGCCATTAAAAAGTAATTGTTTATGTTTGTAGTAGTCTTTATTTAAATCTCTTAATCAAAATTATTATGAAAAAATTATTTTTAACTGCAATCGTAATTACATCTTTATTTGCATGCAAACGAAATACCGAAAAAAAATCAGAATTTGACTTGGTTAATGCCAAAAAAGAAATTGAATCCGCAAACCAAAACGTTAAAGAACTATTGGCAAAAGGAGATTCAATCGGATTTGCAAATTCTTATACCGCTGATGCTAAATTTATGGAAAGTAACCAGCCCTCTATAGTTGGAAAACCAAAAATTCAATCCTTTTGGACAAAATTAATTAATGCTGGCGCAACAAATATTAACCTTACTACACTTGAAGTTTGGGGAGATGAAAATTACATTACAGAAGAAGGTCTTTATGATTTTAAATCAAAAGACGGAGCCGCTTTAGGAAATGGAAAATATATTGTTTTGTGGAAAAAAGAAGATGGGAAATGGAAATTACACAGAGATATTTCTAATACAAATTTACCATTAGCAACAAAATAACTTAATTATTCTCTATACTAATAATCCTTTTTAGACAAGCTTATAACAAGAAATTATTTACAGATATGCCTAAAAAAAGTATCAAAAAAACAACCTGAATAATAGTAATCGCTCCTTTTTAATTAATTTCAATATGAAAGAAAAACTAGTTTTGTTTTTTTCAATAATAATGACCGTTACCTCCGTTTTTGCGCAATATCCCCCTGGATTTAAGAACAGCATTTATGGCAATAATGCTAAAGCGGGACATTATGCCAACAATAACGGTTTTAAAATGTATTATGAAACCTATGGAAAAGGAGAACCCCTTTTGTTAATTCACGGAAATGGTGGTTCGATAAATAATTTTTCTGGGCAAATAGAATATTTCGCAAAAAAATACCTCGTAATCGTTGCCGATAGTCGAGCACATGGAAAATCAATTGATACAGGTGAAGCCTTAAATTATGAAATGATGGCAGAGGATTTCAACACTTTATTGGATGAATTAAAAATTAAATCGTGTAAGGTAATTGGTTGGAGCGATGGTGGCAATATTGGTTTGCTTTTGGCAATTCATCACCCAGATAAGGTAAACAAATTGGCAGTTACTGGTGCCAATATCGAAATTGATTCAACTGCAATTGCTAACGACGTAGTGTCTATTGACCAACTGGGGCCTTTGTACAAAATGAAACAAACATACGAAGTTAAAAACACAATAAAAATTACCAAGTTGTTGTTTATGTTGCCCAATATTTCACTGAAACAATTACAATCTATTAAATGTCCAACACTTGTAATTGGTGGAGATCATGATGTGATTCTTCCAAAACACACCTTACTAATAGCCGAAAATATAAACCAATCTACATTATGGATTTTACCCAATTCAGGACATTCTACTTTGATAAACTATAAGAATTTATTTAATAGCACCGTTGAAGATTTTTTTAAAAAGCCATACCGGACTTTCAAAGCAATGGAACGAATCAATTAAAAATAGGAAGATTAAATAGGAAAATTCCAAGAAAAAAAATGAATAATTAATCAATAACCAATTTAAATTTAAACTAAAATGAAAAAAACAATTGCTCTTATCACGTTAACTGGACTGTTATTTATCTCTTGTAAAAAAGAAGAAACGAAAGCATCTGTAGAAGTAAAAAACCCAAATCAAATTGGAATTAACATTGTTAAATCTGATAATATTGAATTAGTTAAAAAAATAAATGTTATGGCTTCCACTTTTGATTTAGTAAATTTTAAATCAAATTTTGCAGATAAAGCTATTCTACATGACAACATGAATAATGTAACCATCGACGAAAACGTTAAAATGTTGGGAGATTTGAAATCCAAAGGAATAACAGTAACTCTAGGAAAGGACCCACTTATTTGGGAATCTATAAATGATAAACCAGATGAAAAAACAGGAGTAACAAACTATGTAATATGTTATTACGAAGTTACATTTGCAAGAAATGGTAAAAGCGCAAAAATAGTGTACAATATGATTTTTGCAATGAAAGATGGTAAAGTTCAAGAAGAATGGGACACCTATGATTCTGCTCCAATAGCTGAACTATTAAAATAATAATTAACCCAAATCAAAAACTCAATATTATGAAAAAAACAATTGCCCTTATTACCTTAACAAGCATCCTTTTTGTAGGATGTAAAAACGAAAGTGCTGAAAGAGAAAAAATCGCTCAGGACAACATTAAATCTTATTCTAAAACATGGGATTTAGTTATTAATGAAGGAAAAGTAGATGTGCTTGACACCGCTTATGCTCCAGAAATTGTATTGCATACTGTACCAGAAATTAAAGGAATTGCAAAATCAAAAGCGTATTATGCTAATTTTGTAACCGGTTTTACAAACAGACAATTTATCGTAAAAGATATGTTTGCACAAGGAGACAAAGTAACGAAATACTGGGAGTTCAAAGGAACTCACACGGGCGATTTTATGGGAATTCCTGCAACTGGAAAAACAATTGACGTAGAAGGATGCACCATTGCAAGAATGGTAAACGGTAAAATTGTAGAAGAAAGAGATTTTATGGATAACATGGATTTCATGAAACAATTAGGATTGATTCCTTAATTATTAATTCAATTAACAAAAGGGCTTTAGTTTCATACTAGAGCCCTTTTTTATTAAAATAAATTGAATCTATTATATCTCAAAAATCCGTATTTTTGTAAAATAATATAACAATTCTTAACTAAATAGTTACAATGATAACAATTGCAAATCAATTCGGAATGAAAGAAGCATTGGCACAATTGGGTGTAAAAGCTATAAATGAAGGCACTTCAACAGGAACAAATACCTTTTCAAATGGAGCAACTCTCGAAAGTTATTCGCCCGTAGATGGACAATTAATAGGTGCTGTAAAATGCACTTCGGCTGAAGATTATGAAAAAGTAATGCAATCAGCAACAGCTGCATTTCAAACATTCAAGTTAATGCCCGCACCTCAACGTGGAGAAATTGTACGTCAATTTGGAGATAAACTACGAAAAAACAAAGAAGCGCTTGGTAAATTGGTTTCCTATGAAATGGGAAAATCACTACAAGAAGGATACGGAGAAGTTCAGGAAATGATTGACATTTGTGATTTTGCCGTAGGACTTTCTCGTCAATTGCACGGATTAACAATGCATTCTGAACGTCCAGGACACCGCATGTACGAACAATACCACCCAATGGGAATCGTTGGAATCATTTCTGCCTTCAATTTCCCTGTAGCGGTTTGGGCTTGGAATGCTGCTTTGGCTTGGATTTGTGGAGATGTTTGTGTTTGGAAACCATCCGAAAAAACACCTCTTTGTGGAATCGCTTGCCAGAATATTATTGCTGAAGTTATTAAAGAAAATAACCTTCCAGAAGGAATTTCTTGTTTGATAAACGGAGATTATAAAGTGGGTGAAATGATGACCAATGACCGTCGCATTCCACTAATTTCTGCAACGGGATCTACACGAATGGGAAAAATTGTGGCTCAAGCTGTTGCAGGTCGTCTTGGAAAATCATTATTAGAATTAGGCGGAAATAACGCAATAATCGTTACGCCAGATGCCGATATCAAAATGACAGTAATCGGAGCTGTTTTTGGTGCCGTAGGAACTGCAGGACAAAGATGTACCTCAACACGACGATTGATTATTCACGAAAGTATTTACGATAAAGTAAAAGATGCAATAGTTTCGGCTTATAACCAATTGAGAATTGGAAATCCACTAGATCAAAACAATCATGTGGGACCTGTTATAGACAGACATGCGGTGGAAATGTATACCAAAGCGCTAGAAAAAGTGGTTGTCGAAGGAGGTAAAATACTTGTTGAAGGAGGCGTACTTTCTGGTGAAGGTTACGAAAGTGGTTGCTACGTAAAACCAGCAATTGCCGAAGCTGAAAATTCATTTGAAATTGTACAACACGAAACGTTTGCACCCGTTTTATATTTATTGAAATATTCTGGCGATGTTCATGATGCTATTGCAATTCAAAATGGAGTGGCTCAGGGACTTTCTTCTGCAATTATGACTAACAACTTGCGGGAAGCAGAATTATTTCTTTCTGTTGCCGGTTCCGATTGTGGAATTGCAAACGTAAACATTGGGACTTCAGGAGCTGAAATTGGTGGCGCTTTTGGTGGCGAAAAAGAAACAGGTGGCGGACGTGAATCGGGTTCTGATGCATGGAAAGTATACATGAGACGACAAACCAATACAATCAATTATACTACAAGTTTGCCATTGGCACAAGGAATAAAATTTGATTTGTAAGAAAAATAACCCAACAAAAAAGTCCGATTTGAAATTCAAATCGGACTTTTTTGTTTAATGGCAACCGCTATAAGTTGAAACTCATTCCAATATTAAATACAAATTGGTTGTTATAATAATCAAAACCACTTACGTCTGTTTTGTATTTTGCAATCGGAATTCCTGCTTCGCTAAAAACCCCGAAACCGTTGGTGAAGAAATAACGAAATCCTAGATGTCCTCCAAAATTACGCAATCCTAAATCTAAACCAGGATAAATATCCATTTTTGGATTGAGTTTAAACACGTTTCCTAAATTGGCATTAAACCTAGCTTTTACGTCTATTCTGTCTTCAAATTTTGGCTTTAGACCGGCAATTTTATTCGAAGAAAGTAGGTAATTCGAAGAAAACCCAAAAGACATGTTTTCTCCTAAACCGAAATCGGCTGAAACATAAATCCCGTTAGCACCATCTTGAAAATTAGCGCCCACTTGTCCTTTAGTGTCTCCTTTGCCTTTAAAGGCTTGTGCATTTATCAACGTCGCTGACAGTACAAATGCTAAAACAATAATTTTTTCCATTTTGTTTGGTTTAAATTTCATTAAAACAAATATAGTTACTTTGGTACTAATTCCTTCCTTTTTCGTTAGGATATAAATTTGGCAGGGAGTCGCTTTGCCAATATTCTTTCGTATCGACATCCAAAATTGTCAGAGGCCCTTTAAAAGCAGCCCCCGTATCCACATTCCAAACGTTTGCCATTTGAACAGGAATAGTTTCACCAATTTTTGTAACGGGCGTATGACCAATATAAATTTCATCGTACAACGTGAGCCGTTTTGGATACAATATATTGTCTTTTTTCATGGATTTGTCCAATGCCAATGCCGTTTCCCAAAGCGTTCGTTCCCAATAAAACATTTTATGAAAATGCTCGTGTGTGACTCCATTCATACTCGTAAAACCCGCATGAACAAACAATCTATTGTGCATATCCAAATGATAATTTACTAAATTCAGTAAAAAATCAATGTGTTGTTTTTTAGTAGTTTCGTCTACATTGGCATAAGCCAAAACAGTTGCTTCTCCCCCATGTTCAAACCACAAAGGATTATCGTGATGATTTTGCAACCAATGCATCGCCAATTCATCATGATTTCCTCGAATGAAAATGCAAGTCTGGTTTTTGCCCAAGTTGATTAAATAATCCAATACTTGTGGCGCTTCACTCCATCCATCCACATAATCTCCAAGAAAAATTAAAGTATCTTTTGTGGTGACACTCGCTTTTTCAAGAATTTGTTTCAGGGCGCGCAATCCACCGTGGATGTCTCCGATGACCAGTGTTCTCATTTGATAGTTAATCAATTTATACTAATGCAAAAATAAGAGAAAATAGTCTAATATTGTTTAAAATAGGCAAGCAATAAATAATTTGAATACCCATAGCCAAAGCAAAAGAGAGGTAACGGTTATTTATGTTTTACGTTTGCCGGAAACAGTTTTCGAATAGAATTGAACTAAGAACATTAGATTTGTTAGAAAATAAAATCTATTTAATATAGTTCCTATAAAATGTCTATTTTTATAAAATTATTCATTTTGAAGTACCATAGTAATGAAAACGGATACATATTTTTTTATAATTATAAGTTTAATGATTTGTTTTTCATGTAGTAATTTATATAAATTAAAAAAAGGGAGAGACACAATTGATAAACAAGGACATCGAGGTTGTCGTGGTTTAATGCCCGAAAACACTATTCCTGCGTTTATAAAAGCAGTTGATTTAGGGGTAAATACTTTAGAAATGGATATTGTAATTACTAACGATAATCAAGTGTTGGTTAGTCACGAGCCATTTTTCAACCATGAAATAACCACTTTGCCAAATGGTGAATTTGTGTTGGAATCGAATGAAAAAGAGTTAAACATTTATAAAATGCCCTATTCAGAAGTTATAAAATATGATGTTGGATTAAAAGTGCACCCTAGATTCCCACAGCAACATAAAATGAAAGTCCATAAACCATTGCTTTCAGAGGTGATTGATTTAGTAGAAATATACGCAAAAACAAATCACAAGCCAGCTCTTTATTATAATATAGAAACTAAAACAACCCCTCAAACGGACGGTATCTTTCATCCAGAACCCGAAGAATTTGTTGATTTAATGATGAGTGTAATTTTCGAAAAAAAGATTGAGAATAGAGTTATTATTCAATCGTTCGACATACGGACTTTAAACTATTTACATAAAAAACACCCTGAAATAAAGACAGCTTTGCTCGTAGAAGATTTTGATAAAAAAGAATTCTTAAAACAAATTGAAGATTTGGGATTTGTTCCAACAATTTATAGTCCAGCTCAAAATTTAGTTACTCCTCAATTAGTAAAAGAATGCAAGTCAAGAAAGGTAAAATTGATTCCTTGGACGGTAAATAACTTCTCAAGCATTCATAAATTCACAAAAATGGGTGTGGACGGAATTATTTCAGATTATCCTAATTTGTTTAAACAAAAATAAGATTTCTACTGCACGTCATATTTCATTTTTCTCAAAATTCGCAACGCCTCTTTAAAAGATAAATAAATGAGTGCATAGGGTTTCAGAAGGAGCTTGGCGTCTATTAGTTTTTGCTTGGCTTCCTCAAATCCATTAAGGTAACAAATCATAAAAGTAGAAGGCAAATTCTCCAAATCTTTGAATTCACTATCGGACAATTTTATTCCTTTTTCTAATTTTTTCAACAACGAAAGGTTAGAATTGTAAACGTGAAACAACACTTTTTTATTGAATTCTGGTGGTTCAAAAAGCATTTCTCGGTCAATTTTATAATATCCATTATCAAAAAAATGCAACGTTTGTTTCTCTAAAGGATAGTAACTTGTTTTATCGTTCAACCCCAAAGGCACATATTCTGTAATGGTAAATGTGGTATCGTTATAGCTTATTGTTACAACATCTTGCGCAGAATAAAACAACTTAATTTGCTCGTTGATTAATTCAATATCCACTCTAGAAAGAAAAATTTTGTCGTGCACTTTTTTGTAGTTCCCCGCCCAACAAATCACGAATAATTCCTTGAAAACTTTATATTTTGGAGAAATGTCTTTATGACTTAAATTCATAAATGCAATCACGCCGTCCAACGTATATTCGATGCTGTTTCGGGAATTGTTTTCTATTCCATGAACGGTTTCCGAATTCTGATAATTTTTTTCTACTTCGCCTTCAATAGGAATGGTGTTGCTTCCGCGTCTAATAAAAACGCTATTTATGGGAATGGTGTGAATGCCTTTTTTGAAAAATGAAGTTCTCTTTTTGGGTTTTATCGTTACCAATCCTATCACTTTTTCTTTTGGCAAATTAGGAAAAGGCACGTTTTCATATTGAATTTTTGGAGGATTTTCCAAATAGGCATTTACCAAATTTTGAATGCGACTGTCGTCAAAGAAATCATCGCCCACTATTTCATTATCGTGGTCTTCAACACCAACTACAATATAGGAATTATTAGATGGATTTGAATTTGACAAGGCACAAATATGCTTCAAAAACTTGGCTTTTCCTTCACGAGTGTGCAAATTCAACTGCCGCTTTTTATCGTAAAAACTTGACTCATCGTGATGAGCCAGTAGATTTTTGATAAGAAGTCGCTTATTAATCATTTCAACACAATTTCTACTACAAAAGTAACGAAAACTTTAACATTTTTTGAGTTAAATCCGTACTACCTAAAAAACCAATCGAGGTAGTTTTACAAAGTAATATTACAAGTACAAGGAATTCCAAAATTTTTAACCAAAATCGTAACGCATTGTTTTTCAATGTTGTTACACAGAAAACTATTGTCTCATTTTATTACTTAAAATTATGAAAAATTCAAATCAAAACAATTTGCCAACGTTGCAAATCATCAGAATTAAAAAAATCCTTTTTATTGCTTTAGTTAGTCTCGTATTGACTACATTAGCTTCGTGTACGGCAGAGGAATTACCAACAACCAAACCTGTTAAAAACCAAGTGTCATTGGCGAAGGAAGGGGATATTGATCCGCCAATATCCATTAAGCCTTAACTTTAATAAAAAAAATAAAAAATGTGGTGACAATATTTAAGATTTTTTGTTGCCACATTTTTTTACTTTTAAACCAAAAACATATTTTCTTTGAAAAATTTTAATTATATATTTCTATGCTTAATTGTTCTTTGTTGTAATAAAAAGAACGAAACACAACGTCCTAAAAAAATCTTAAATAATCGTTTAGAATTAGTTAGCAAATCTGATTCTGTTAATAGAAATAAATTATTAAAACTAGGGGATAAATATGCTTACGAAAATAAATTTTATGAAATAAATAAAATTATAAATAATGAATCTGAATTTAGAAATGATACAATTGGGTTGATTTATGCTAAATCTAATTTAGGGTTATATTTTTTCAATAAATTTTGCATTGATAGCGCATATTATTATTTTTCAAAAGCTGAAAAATTATCTTTAAGATTTAAAAAAAATCCTATTTTATCCGAAATTCTTCAACATAAAGCAGATTTGCTTTGGTGTCAAAAAGATTATTCAGGAGCTGAAGCAACAGCAATTCGTGCTCTAAAAAAAGCAAAAGGCAAAAACATATTAAAATATAGTTGCTATTTAACTATTGCAAATTCTTTGTCTGGAATGAATAATTATGAAAAAGCTTTAGACTATTATAACAAAGCAATTCTTAAACTAGAAGATTTAAAAAAACTACAACAATATTCCGATTTAAAAAATCAAACACATAATTACATTGCTCGAATATACCAAAAACAAAATTTGCATCAAAAAGCGATTGCTTATTTAGAGGATAGTGTAAATTTTGACAAATTAAAAAAATCGGATTTAAGAGCCTATTCCTATTTAATCAAAACAATTGCCTATTCCAAATTCAAATTAAATGATCCAAAAGCCTTGCTACTATTCAAAGAGGTTTTACAAATTTCAGAAAGCACAAAATATACACCAACACAAGTAGAGGCAAACACCCATTTGGGCGAATATTATTTAGCCAAAAACGACACATTAACCGCCAATAGCTATTTTTATGTTGCGCAAAAACTGGCACACCAAAACCAAATTTTTGAGGATGAATTAAAAATTTTAAGGTTTTTGGCACTTGCCAATCCTAAAAAAACTTCTTATTATTCTAATCGGTTCATTCAGTTAAACGACAGTCTTCAAAGGGTGGAGCGTGCCAATAATGATAAATTTGCGAGAATTGAATTTGAAACAGACGAAGTAACTTCAAAAAACAAAGTGGTTCAAGCAGAAAATAACAAACTTTCACAACTTATATTATTTATTGCATCATTCTCTTTGCTTTTCCTATTAGTGATTTTTCTTTGGATTAGAATGAAAGCACAAAAAAACAAAACACGCGAATTACTATTAAAACAAGAACAACAAAAAGCCAACGAGGTTATTTATCAATTGATGCTTGACCAACAACAGAAAATTGAAGAAGGAAAAAATATCGAAAAACTAAGAATATCGCAAGAGTTGCACGATGGCGTTATGGGTAAATTATCGAGTATTAGGTTAAACTTATATGTTTTAAACAAAAAAACGGACGACGAAACCATAAAAAAATGTTTGGAATATATTAAAGAAATTCAAAGCATTGAAAAGGAAATTAGAACAATTGCACACGATTTAAACAGTAATTTATTTTCCTCTGATGTTGATTTTATTGGTATCGTAGAAAATATTTTCACAGCCATAAAAAATCATTCCAACATAGATTTTGATTTAAAAACTGGCGACAACATAGATTGGAACACTGTTAATACTGCTATCAAAATCAATATTTATAGAATTATCCAAGAAGCGTTGCAAAATATTGATAAATATGCTGCTGCAAATAATGTTGCTATTAGGATGGACAAACAAGATTCTAATTTGATAATTAATATTGAAGATGACGGAGTAGGTTTTAATACAAAGAATAGTAATACTGGAATTGGACTACAAAATATGCAAAAAAGAGCGGAAGAATGTAACGGCACTTTTCATATTATTTCGATACCAAAAAAAGGAACAAAAATAAGTTTGACAATTCCGATTTAGTTTTTTACTTTCACAAAAAAAGTAATACTGAATATAATACATGTCTATAAAAATTTTAATAGTTGACGACCATCCTCTTCAAATTGAAGGGTACAAATCTATTTTGCAATACAACATAGACGAACTTGAAATTGAAACAATCGTTTGTTATAACTGCGAAGAGGCATACTCAATCATTGTAAACACGGAAGCATCTTTGCATTTCGACGTTGTTCTTTTAGACCGAAGTTTACCTCCATATCCTGAGAAAAAAATATATTCTGGCGAAGACTTGGCGCTTTTAACACAAGAGTATTCCCCAAAAAGCAAAATTATGATGCTGACTTCGCACGCAGAAGCATTTGTAATTTATGATTTAATTCAAAAAGTCCGTCCTGAGGGACTTTTAATAAAAAGCGATTTCGACGGTGACGAATTGTTAGTTGCTTTTAGTGCTTTATTGAATGGCACCCTATATTATTCGCAAACCGTGAAAGACAGCATTAAGGAATTATTGTCCCGAGAGAATTATTTAGACGTTATCAACAGGCAAATAATAGTCTTATTAGCACAGGGTTTAAAAAACAAAACCATCGCCCTGCAACTGAACTTGTCCGACAGCGCTATTGAAAAAAGAAAATCAAAATTGAAAGATTTCTTTTTTATTAGCAAAAGCACCGATGAAGAATTAGTTCAAGAAGCCCGAAAAATGGGGTTTATATAATTTTAACATTTTTTACGGCAAAGCCGTACTTTCACTTTTTAGGGTTGTTGTAGTTTTGACCTAACAAATTACTCGAGATTTATTTGTCAAATTACTATTAAAAAACTTGGAATAGTTCTGGGTTTAAAACTTTAAAAATTATTTATTATGAAAAAATTAGTATTCGGCTTAGTTGCCACAATTATGTTTGGTTGTATTGGGAATGCACAGGAAGGAAAAGAAAATGA
>Ga0114974_10000509_pt1 | contig 32514 bp, 46 predicted proteins | sample S_130206_EF_Meta_FD_87318 | JGI IMG/M metagenome (GOLD analysis project Ga0114974, IMG submission 87318) | Freshwater microbial communities from Lake Simoncouche, Canada to study carbon cycling - S_130206_EF_MetaG | ecosystem: Environmental > Aquatic > Freshwater > Lake | place: Lake... | reverse complement strand
TCTACAAGCACATAGAATACTCTACAAGCACATAGAATACTCTACAAGCATATATGGTATTGCACGATATAGAATTATACTTATATAAAAGAAGGGTCATCCACAATAAATGGATGACCCTTCTTTTTTTTATGCCCATATTGTCACAAACCACAATTAAAATGGAGTTCCTATCATGGATGGCAACATTTTTGATTCCGATGCATTGGATGGTATGCTCAAAATAAACATCGTAATCGGCCAAAATCAATTGCCAGTAAGCAAACCACAAGAAGATGAAATACTATTTTGCTCATCCAAAATCATCAAGGAAACATATAGCCGTTGGCTAATGTCTGCTTCTTAATTCCTACAATTATAGACAAGAATGTCCTCTTTCCAAACTGCTTCGGAAAGGGGAGAAGCAAAGCCGATATTATGATGTGGCGACAATGATTCTTTTCAGGAGCGTTTTCAAATGGCTAGTCTTACAAAGTCAAAAGAGGAAGTCCAGAAGCAAGTCGAGGAATTCAACAAGGCGGTTTACAACCGTCTTGACGCTTGGGTTCCTGCATGCGGAGGAACAGAAGTTCCGTTCCGTTCAAGGAGCGGAGCAACTCTACTCTACTGCTTCAACCCTCGCCTTGGCAAACATGCCTACATCAATCTAGAAACAGACATGATCCTAGAAGATGAAGAGGCCTTCGCTCACCTCAACAAATAAGCCAATTCAGATGGGAGCGACACATGCTCCCATCTGAATTTTTTTATGTATTTAATATGAGAGTACAAGTGTGTAAAAACTCTTTACATACTTGTACTCTGAGCTTCGCTGTCGCCTCGAAGAGGCCAATTACAGACAAGCAAGTCTGTTGTCCAAACTGCTTCGGAAAGCCGAGAAGCAAAGCCGATATATGGGTGTAACGAAACCAATGGTCGCCCCTCACACGCACGGGGCACGGAGGCATCACTCATGGCCGCTAATAATTACTCGGTTCAGGGTATCGCTTGGGTCGAGAATTCCCTTGAGGGCATCGCCCAAAGGGACAAGATTACCCTGAGATCCATCTGGGGTCAGACGGAACTCCGTCTTTCCGGCACGGAGTACGCCATAGGGGAACTCCGTGCCAAGCTGCATAAGCTTGAGGAGGATCACCGCCTCTTTTCCGCTCGCAAGGAGGCGATATTTAATGCGTATTTCCTCCTTCGCAAGGAGGAAAATCCGTCTATAGACGAGGATGACACCTTGTGTGAAATCAAGGATGACATTGAAATAGATTGACGAGTCTCTAGGAGTAGGATACAATCCTACTCCTTTTTTTTCAAAAGCGAAGCTCAGAGTACAAGTTTACAAAAAATTTTTACACACTTGTACTATCAGTAATTCCAAATTCACCTTTACACACTTGTACTCTGAGCCTCGCTCCAGAATTACAGACAAGATTGTCCCCTTTCCAAACTGCTTCGGAAAGCCGAGAAGCAAAGCCGATATATGGGTGTAACCAACAACAACAACAACAAGGAGAATGAAATGAGCGAATCATGCGTAATCAAGGGCGAAGAAAATACTCGCCGCTACCAACTTGTAGTGCTTGTAAAAGCACTACAGATACATGTACTTTCGGGAGGCCAGATGCGCCTCACAAGAGCCGATTACATCGGCCTAGCGAGAAATCTAGGCTATAAGGGACGAACTGCAAAGTCTCTTCTTGCCGACATACTAAGCAAGAACCCTGACTTGAACAGGGCGTAATACAGACAATAATGTCCCCTTTCCAAACTGCTTCGGAAAGGGGAGAAGCAAAGCCGATATATGGGTGTGGTGACAATGATTCTTCAGGAGTGCGAGAGATGAAGAAACGGAAGTATGCCTTTGTTTCTCTAATCGAAACCCCTAACAGGGGGGTCGAGGTTTCTTATCACTTCCGCAGCGATCTGCGTGAGGTGATGGAAGGACTCGGCTACCGTGAGGGTAGCTATGAGGTCCATCCTGAAGGGATGGCTTCCAAGCCCTCACCGTGGAAGCCAGCCAAGGTGCCTGTAAACAGGCTCCTCGGCGTATCCAAGCTCGTCTACGAGCTTGGATGATATTGTGGAGCATGAAGGGTAATTAAACCCTTCATGCTCTTTTTTATTTGCCATTACTTTTACGCACTTGTACTCTCAGTCCCGACAATTACAGACAAGCAAGTCTGTTGTCCAAACTCCTTCGGAAAGCCGAGAAGCAAAGCCGATATATGGGTGTAACCAACAACAACAACAAGGAGAATGAAAGATGATCAGCTTGATAATTTTGGGTGCTATTGGCATATATTGTGCGAGAAAAATGCTAGCAGAAAAGTGGGACGGTGAATCATTGAATAGCACCACCAGCTACGAGCGATACTGACAATTATAGACAAGTTTGTCCCCTTTCCAAACTCTTTCGGAAAGGGGAGAAGCAAAGCCGATATATGGGTGTGGCGACAACAGTACCAAGGAGAATGAAAGATGAGCGTTGCTCAATTTTTTGCGACGAAAGGCCAATTCATCAAGGTTTCTTTCCAGACAGAAAAGAAGCCTTCTTCTGCCCACAAGGGCACGATTCTTCGCAAAGAAACAACCGGAGTTTTCAGGGCTGGCATTAACTTTGCCAACCTCAAATCGGTGCGGGAAGGCATCGAAAATAACGAGAGAGGCGAGGTTCAGCCCTTGCCTTGGGGGAATTGGGTGCGATTCCCGTACCTTATCGAACACAATGGCGCAAATTATCTGCGCCTGTACCCTGCCGTAAACGGCAAGGTTACTGTTAAGTACCTTGTCAACGGGCAGGCCGTTGACAAAGCTGTTTTCAACAGCTACCTCACTCCAAGTGAGGCCAACAGGACAGATCCTGTTGAATGTTTCACTGTAAAGGCTGACAACATCGTCAGCATTGGCAGTGAAGCAGTAGAGACTGTTGAGGCTGCTGAAGCAGCCTAACAAATAAGGATGCAACAACAACCAAAAGGAGAGAGAAATGATTTTCCAATTATGTGAGTTGCTTGGTATTGCAGACTTAGTGTGGGCAATCCTCAATCAATTTTGGGGAGGATTCTAAAGTAGAGTATTCTACAAGACATGGAATACTCTACAAGCAAGTAGAGTATTCTACAAGCAAGTAGAGTATTCTACAAGAATCATTTATATCAAATTATAATACATGATGGCATCACAATATGCCATCATGTATGTTTTTTTATTTCTATTTCTTTTATACACAATTTCTTAACCACAAAGGAGTCAACATGTTTTGTGTAATGGCTAAAAGCAAAAAAATATTATGTGCTTCGGTTGATATGCTCGGAAAAATAAAAAAGGTAATATCATCATTAAATGATAATGATGATGATATAGTTTTTTATATTGATAATTGCGAAGAAAAAGAAATGTCAGTATCAGTGATCGATTCTTTTAAGAAAGCTTTGGAAATTATAGAAAGTGCATATGTTTTTGCTTGATATATGATAATATGAAACTATGCATATCAACATCCGCATATGAAACTCTGCATATCAACTTATGCATATCAACTTATGCATATCAACTTATGCATATCAACTTATACATATCAACCTCGTAATACAGACAAGTTTCTCCTCTTTCCAAACTGCTTCGGAAAGGGGAGAAGCAAAGCCGATATATGGGTGTAACCAACAACAACAACAAGGAGAATGAAAGATGGCAAATTTTGTCAATTTGACACCTCATGCGATCAACCTCAACGATGGGCGGGTTTTCCCCCCATCTGGGGTTGTGGCTCGTGTTTCGTCGTCACACACACCATTCGATGGTGATGGTGTGGCAACACTCACCTTCGGTGATGTTGTAGGCCTTCCTGACCAGCAGGACGGTGTTTTGCTTATTACATCGGCCTTGGTGGCTCAAGCTGCCAAGAGGCAGGATGTGGTTTCCCCAGCCACGGGCCACCATGATTGTGTCCGTAACGACAAAGGGCATATTGTTTCAGTGCCCGGATTCGTCCGTGGTTAATTAACAAAAAATAAGAGAGACTAAATGTCTCTCTTATTTTTTTATTTGCCATTACTTTTACGCACTTGTACTCTCAGTCCCGAAAATAAAGGACAAGATTGTCTGTTGTCCAAACTGCTTCGGAAAGCCGAGAAGCAAAGCCGATATATGGGTGTAACCAATAACCAACAACGAGGAGACGAAAGATGAACAGCTATAATATCACCGTTAAGATGCGTGATTTTTCCCGATTTGTAATCGGGGCGAATGTAAAAATTGACGGGGACCACCTGTATCACGCTGACCAGCGTGGACAGATTTTATCTGTTCCTGCTGATAAAAAGATGGTGTATACCATCTTATGGGAGGATGGAACTGTGGACAGAATCCACAGTGATTTTATTCAGATCATATAAGATATGGTATGAGGTGATATCACCTCATACCTTTTTTTATTTGCCATTACTTTTACGCACTTGTACTCTGAGCTTCGCTTTGGCCTCGCTCCAGAATTACAGACAAGAATGTCTGTTGTCCAAACTGCTTCGGAAAGCCGAGAAGCAAAGCCGATATATGGGTGTGGTGACAAGGAAACAATCGAGGCCATCGCCTCAGACTTGTCTCACAATTGAGGATTCGACCATGAACATGAACATTGCGACCATCAAAGACATCAATGACATCTATAAGATGAAAAAGGTGGTGCGCCGCCAAAAAGAGGCGGTGGTGCAGGAAAAAGGATTGGCCACCTTCTACGGGGCACCTTGCCCAGAATATATCATATTGAGAGAGAAGTCTCTCGAAGATATAGAGAGGAAGCTCAACGATATGTTGAGCGATATAGCAGATTGATGATGGTGAGGCATGAGGTGATATCACCTCATGCCTTTTTTATTTGTCATTACTTTTACACACTTGTACTCTGAGCCTCGCTTCAGAATTGAAGACAAGATTGTCTGTTGTCCAAACTGCTTCGGAAAGCCGAGAAGCAAAGCCGATATATGGGTGTAACCAACAACAACAACAGGGAGAATGATCATGGCTAACCTCAACAACCTGATTCGTATGGGCGCAGACAAGGTCATCGTTCAAGCAGTGTTGGCCAAAGAATCTCGCTGCGTTGCGGGATCAGTTAAGGGTTCACCAGTCAGGGTGATACTCAAGTTCGGCAAAGCGGAGTGCCTGATGGGCACTGACGCTGAAATACTAGAGGCCGTCAAGGCCTCTATCGGTGGACCACGCACCGAGATCAGGCTTCTCAGAGCCTGATGGTTAGGTATGAGGTGATATCACCTCATACCTTTTTTTATTTGTCATTGCTTTTACGCACTTGTACTCTCAGTCCTGACAATAAAGGACAAGATTGTCTGTTGTCCAAACTGCTTCGGAAAGGGGAGAAGCAAAGCCGATATATGGGTGTAAGATGTGTGTGACGATAACCAACAACGAGGAGACGAAAGATGAATCTTGCAGACTTTGTATTTTTATTCACGGCTACCATGGTGGCCATCATGTCTGCTTCGTGTCTATATGACACGATTGCAGGATGATAGATTTAGTAACACTGTGATGCGAGTGACATCACAGTGTTACTTTTTTTTATTTCAAAATTATTTTACGCACTTGTACTCTAAAATATTTTTACACACTTGTACTCTAAAAATATTTTTACAAAAAAAATAATTCAAAAATTATTTGCTAAAAAGTTATAGCAGCAGATAGCCACCCTACCGCCGGTCCCTACTATGACCCCCTCCTTTTTTATTCATTAGCATTTTTTTATTTTTCCTAGATTTTTGCAAAGATTTCGTCCTGACAATTTTGGATAAATGCTGAAAAAGTTTGAAATCTTATAATGATGGCATCTTAAAAAAATTGGCGGGGGGATTTTTGTTGATTATGGTATTACATTTTGAATTGTTCTAGTTCATTTTGGTTGATTAGGTATGCTTTGATATTTTTATGGTTTTTGGAATTTGCTTTATAGAGTCTATGTACACCGTCAGCTATAAATAGTCCGTCTTGGTATTGGACTACTATGATTGGGTATTTGAGTTCAGTTTGTTCTGCTCTTTCGATGAATTCTGGGTGGCCGGGAAGTTCTGATCCTGATTCATGAGGAGATGGTTCTAGGTTGTGAAGTAGTGGTTCTATTGGTAGATTTTGTATTAATTTATTTTCTGTTGCGTATTCGACTATTTTTGGAACTGAGTATGTTCCGTTGTTATCTGAGAATGTCTGGTCTTCCATTCTGTAGGATTCTAGGAATTGTTTGAATGTGATCATGATTTATTTAGTGGTTTTTTTATTTTTTAAGGTCTGGGTAAAGGTCGAATATTTTTTGATAGTCATTTGGTTCAACTAGGTTTGATTCTAGTTCGTGTGCAATTGCTTGTTTGTGTACATTTCTCCATAATTCTTCACCTCCTTTGATATTGACATATTGATCTGGAGTTAGTTTATAAGCTAATGGTTCATCTGGTTCTTCGGGTTTATCTGGTTTATCTGGCATATTTGGTGGTTGAATATTCAGATTATAAGCCATAGTGAGTGTTGGTTGTCCAGAAAGGCTTGTCCATTTTTTGCCTGATGCTATTTCCAGTTCTGATCCATTTATTCTTATTGCGCTTCTGTTTTTTGGTGTAACTACTGATGTTTTTGTCATTGTGTTGAATATTACATTTTTTCCTTCGTCCCAATTTTTGTTTGCTGCGTCCATTAATTTTTGTGCGAATTCTTTTTTTATTGATCTGGATTGATTTTTGTATTCATCTAGTTCTTTTTTATATTTTTCCATTTCTTTTTCATATTTTTCTTTAGATGACATGTATTCATCATATTCATTATTTTCTTTGTATAATGAGAATTTATTTTCGAGGAATAGTTTGAATGATATCATGATAATATTTATGTTTAGTTTATTTATATTCATCTATGATTGTTTGAATTTTGTCTTTATCTTGTGATATGAGCCATTGTAGTCCGAAGTGAAGTGGACTTGGTAGGTTATCTAGTGATATCCATTTGTATCCTTGAGTTTCCCAATTTAGTTGTGGTTCAAATTCTTCATCGATTATGGCGAGGAAGTTATAATATCTGAAGCTATTTTGGGAGAATACAGAAAGTGGTATCATTTCGATATTTCCTTGATATCCAGCTTCTTCTTCAAGTTCTCTTTTAGCTGCTTCTTTTGGATTTTCTTCGTTATCGATAGCTCCTCCCCAAACTCCCCAAGTGTTTGGTTCTTGCACATATTTAGATCTATGTGGTATTAGTAATCTGCCTGTATTTTTAGCGAGGACGATGCTTCCTGCTCCTTGTTTTCCCCAAAAGCCTGTTTTTCTCAAGGAGTCTGAGTGTTCTTCATCATTTTCGAGGAATAGTTTGAATGATATCATGATAATATTTATCCTAATATTTCTGGTTCTGTTTTTTTAGTCCATTTTTTTGTTTCTGGGTTTTTGACATATATTGCTATCAATTTGAGTGTTGGATAAGCAGAGTGGAGTATAGGAACTTCGTTTTCGATGTGTGAATCTTCTATTCCGACTTGACCTATTTTGTGTGGGTTCCAATATGATTCAACATCAGATCCTTTAGAAACTCCATGTCCAAGTATAGTTTTGCCCCACTGTTTCCAATCTATTTGATCTCTTTTTGGCCCATCAAGTTCTGCTTCTACGATAATGTTGACTGTATTTTCTTTTCCTAGAAGGTATCCTTGTGAGCTTATTGCGCTTCCAGTTGCGAATCTTTCAGCAACTGGAAATTCAAGACTCCAAGGGTCTGATTGACCTTTATTTTTTTTGAATTCTGTTCCTTGAATGAGAATATCTCTGATTTTCATTTTTCGTGATTCAACTGGCAATCTGACACCTCTGTATATCTTGGTTCCTTCCTTGATGTATTGCGAGTTCATATTGGAAAAATTACCATATGATGGTTCACTTTGTGGTCTATTTGTTCTATTTTCGAGGAATTTTTTGAAGGATATCATGATAATATTTAGTTTATTTTTATAATTTTATCAAGTTGAGAATTGTTTAGTTTATGATTACTTGTGGATTTTCTGAAATGAATTTGAAGTAGAATGGGTGGTTAAGAGTTTTGAGTCTCCACATGCTTGCTTCTTCTGGATTTGCGGGTAATCTTTCGTCTGTCCAGTTGTGTTTTTTGACATTTTTTAGTTCTGGGTGTGGGTAAACAGTTATAAATTGTCCGTAGTGGTCTTGTATTCTTTTTCTTGTTCTTATTGCATCTGGAGATAGTGTTGTGTCTGATGCTAGTAGTGCGTTTACTGGTTTTATTGCGTATTTGACTACGAATTCAAGGGCGGCAAAGTATAAAATTGTTCCTGCTCCTTTTGATTGACCTTTTATGCTATGTACTGAGTAATATTTTGAATTCCAATAAAGTCTTATTGAACCTATGTTTTTTATTTCTAGAGTTGGTTGGTCTATTGTTCTTCCAGTTATGACAACCTCATATTCAGGATTTTCTAATTGGCTTCTTAGTATTTGGTCTTCGATTAAAAATTGTTTGAAATTGATCATTAGAATATTCCTTATTCTGGTTTAATGGTTATGACTTCGTCATTGACTAATTCGTATGTGTTCATTTTTTCTAGTGATTTTCGTAATAATGAAGATGCTTCATATTTGTTTACGAATAGACCTTTGAAGTAAAGGTTAGCTACTTTTTGAATAGCTGTTCTGTAGATGTTTTTGTTTTGGTATTTTTGGTCATTTCTGGTTTCGGATTTCAGTTCGGTTTTGTATAGATGGAACATATTTTTGAATTGACCGAATTCTTGTTCAAATCCGCTTATATGTCCGATCATTTTTTCATTATCATAGATGATATAGTTTATTCCATCTCCTGCTTTTATTTTAGTTATATATATATCATCTATATTGAGTGGTATTGCATTTGGTGGAATTTGGTTTTCTAAAAATTTTTTGAAATTGATCATGGTGATATTTATTATCAATTAAAAAAATAAACAAATCATCTATATTGATTTGGTATGTTTTGTATCAACCAATTTCTTATTTCTGGTGTGGCTTGTGATTCTATGTTATTGTCTTTGATATGATTAGTTATTATGTTATAAGCTTCAAGTGCAACATTTGATATTTTTTCAAGTAGTTTTCTATACATACTTGGTTTCTTTTTCTTAAAAACAGTCATGTAATATTTTATACTTTTGAATCCACTTGCTTGAATTAAAGGATTAAATTTTTCTCTATGTGATTTTCCTTCTCTGATATAATTTATCAAGTCTTTGAAAACTGTTATTTGTTTTATAACCATTGTGCTTGGATCATCGTTTTTGATAGATTGTCTTGCGTAATTGATGACATAGTTAGCCCATCCAGACATTTGTGCTACGAATTCTGGTTCTTGTTCATAATATTTTTTGTATGCTTGTTTTTTTCCTTCTTCTGTACCATCGTGTTCATGATCATAGAAATAAGGAGCGAGTTTTGTTTTTTCTGAATCTTTTAGATGTTGTTGAAATTCTTCTTCTGGGTTTTTTCTGCCAAACAATTTACCAATACCAGTTCTGTCTAAAAAGGTTCCTATTTGACCTTTTTTTCGTTTGTATTCTTCTGCGGCTTTTAGTTTTTTCACATATTCTTCAGGAGAACCAGTTTTATCTCTATATCCTTTTGATAAAGTTGGGTCGTATGCGTGAGCTAGTTCATGAGATAAAGTATTGTATATATCTTCTAGTAATTTTTCTTTGTTATTATAAACGAATTTGTAAATTATTTCATGCGATGTTCCTTTTTTCAAAGAATCCAACCATTGTTGATTTTTTTCTAATTCTGGAAATGCCATATTTGTTGTGACTACGATATTTGGTCTTTCCGAATGAGCTTGTTGCCAGCCAGCAGCTTTATTTTTTGTTCTCACTGCATAAACCTCATATGTTCTTTTTTTGTTTTGATAAGGGTCATTAAATTCAATTTTATCAACAAACTCATAAAAGTCATCTTTTCCTTGTTCTTTTTTAGCAAGTTCGATGAGTACTGGCAGCATTTTGTTTGCAATTTCATGCAATTTTTGTTGTATTTCTGGTGGAAATACAATTGCTTTGGATTCATTGAGTTCTTGAATTTTAAGAAATTGTTTGAAGCTGTTCATATTTTATTTAATCATATTGAAACTAATTTTTTAACATTATTTTAATATTTCTGTCATGTAACTTTCAAGATTTGCAATTCCTTTTACTTTTTTGATTGGTACGAATTCATAGTTATTATCATCTGGTATAGAGATAACATATTCCAAGTTGTTTAACATTTTTTCATCGACTGAATTTTTTGAATATTCATATCTTATCATAAATTTATATTCATCTGTTTTATATTTTTTGTTGTGTACATTTGATTTGTTTGTATGGAAATTAATTGTTTGTTGTTTGATGGTTCCTGAATACTGTTCTTGTGTGTTGATATTTTTTGCTCCTATCGTCTTAAGGATACGAGTTACTTTTATTGATGGATCAATTTGATTTTCATGTAACCATTTTGATGTTTCTGGACTTACTTGTGATGCTATGTTGTTATCTTCAATATGTTTGGTTATTATGTTATAAGCTTCAAGTGCAACATTTGATATTTTTTCAAGTAGTTTTCTGTACATGCTTGGTTTCTTTTCCTTGAACCTGATCATGTAAGATTTTATTCCATAATGTTGAAATCCACTTGCTTTAATCAAAGGATTAACTTTTTCTCTTGATGATGTTCCTTTTCTGATATAATTTATCAAGTCTTTGAAAACTGTTAGTTGTTTTACAATTATTGTATTAGGATCGTCATTTTTGATAGATTGTCTTGCGTAATTGAGAACATAGTTAGACCATCCAGATACATTTGCTACGAATTCTGGTTCTTGTTCAAAATATTTGTCGAATGCTTGTTTTTTTCCTTCTGGAGTTTCATCGTGTTGAGAAGGATGGAAATAAGGAGCGAGTTTTGTTTTTTCTGAATCTTTTAGATGTTGTTGAAATTCTTCTTCTGGGTTTTTTCTGCCAAACAATTTACCAATACCAGTTTTGTCTAAAAGGGTTGATATTGCACCTCTGTCCCTTAATGCTTTTAGTTTTTTCACATATTCTTCAGGAGAGCCCTGTTCATATCTATATCCTTTTGATAAAGTTGGGTCGTATGCGTGAGCTAGTTCGTGAGATAAAGTATTGTATATATATTCTAGTGCTTTTTCTTTGTTGTTATAAACAATACTGTGCTGTATTTTTTGCATTGTTCCTTTTTCCAAAGAATTCAACCATTGTTGATTTTTTTCTAATTCTGGAAATGCCATATTTGTTGTGACTACGATATGTGGTCTTTGGTAAAAAGCTGCTTGCCAACCGCCTGCATTTTTGTTTCTCCCTTCTGGTCCTGTTCTAACTGCCCAAACCTCATATGTTCTTTTTTTGTTTTGATAAGGGTCATTAAATTCAATTTTATCAACAAACTCATAAAAGTCATCTTTTCCTTGTTCTTTTTTAGCAAGTTCAATGAGTATTGGCAGCATTTTGTTTGCAATTTCATGCAATTTTTGTTGTATTTCTGGTGGAAATACGATTGCTTTGGACTCATTAAAAAACCATTCTTTGAATGAAAATGTTTTTGAATTATTCATGTTGATATTTAGTATCACACGAAGAAATAATGAACATCTTTTTCGTCATCGTATAGCATAAACAAATCATGATTTTTATCGTGGAGATAGATAGCATCTATGTCTTTAAGATTATTTGGCAAATTGACATTTTGCATGAATTGGTCTTTATTTATTTGTGTTGCATTTTCTTCAGATTGGGCGAATTGTGTGGTGTCTTTGTATGGAATTTGTGGGATTGTGCAGTTTCCGTCTTCGTCGAATGAATTGACGCAATTTCCGACTAGTTGTTTTTTGTTTTTATTTTCTAGGAATATTCTGAATGATATCATGATTTATTTATAATTAGCAGTTAAAATATTCTTCATAGATTGAGTAGAGTATGAATATAGTTGTTATTGGCATTATTGTGATAAATGACAGGGTGCTAATTAATTCTTGTTGAGAATTAGGTAGTGCTGGGTTATTTGTTGTTATATGTTGAATTATGTAGATTATTTCTTCCATGCATTATTTATAAAAATTTTAATCTTAAATACATGAATTTTGGATGAAGTTATTTGTCTATTACTGAAATTTCTCGTTGTTTTAATTAATTTTCTAAAGATCTTTTTAACAATTGGCTTATGAAATTAATTTTTATTATGTTGGCCCTCATTAAAGTTTTTTTCAAAAAAATGATTCTCGATTAGTTTGGGTCAAATGGAGAGAAAAATGAAGTATTTTATATATTGTCCTTACATTACATCTTCATCGTCGAAATCCATGCATCATTTGTGTTCGAGTTTGAATAGTTGTGGTCATGATGCAATTATGGTTTATGAGGGAATTGATTTCGATGTTGAAATTCTTTATGGTAATTGTTTTGATTTTCTCAAATCGAGTTCACAAGTTGATGATTCATATGAGAATGTGATAATTTTCCCTTCATTGTATACGAGGGATTATATGATTAAGAGGCTTGGTTTGAAAAGGATAAGGATGGCCATTTGGTGGCTTTCCAAGGAAAAAAAAGAAGAATCTGGTTCATCTTGGTTAAATAGGTCTTTGATAAATCTTTGCTTTTCTGAGGATTTGCTTAAAGATTTCGATTTTGGTAAATTTCTTTTGGATGAAGGTAAAATTGATTCTTGTATCGTTGACATAAACAATTTTTTCCGTATGAATTGTGATTTTAATGATTTGGGAAGGAACATCATTGAGTTTGAGAATGTTGTTTCTTGTTTCTCGAACTCGATATTTGTTGATTTGGGTGTGAGGACTGGAGTGAGTAGCATGATGATGTTGAATTATGCTAATGAGAGAAATAATGAGGTTTATGGAGTTGATGTTGATTTCTCGATGACTGAAAATTTTGTTTTGTCGAATACGAGTTACAAAAGAATTTTTGGGGATTCGAGTAGTATTGGTAAGATATGGAATAAGGGAGATGTTTCTGTATTGTTTGTTGACACTATACACGCATATGAGCAGGTGATGTGTGAGTTATATTACTGGTATGAACATGTTCGTGATGGAGGTTGGATAGTATTTCATGATACTGATTGGCCTGATGGCAAGAATGAGTTTATAGGAGGAAGGAATTGGGAAAGGGCAGACAATGGTGTGAAAAATTTCTTTGGAATTGAATCCTTGAATTACGAGGATGATTACATCTTGGTTAAGCATTACCCTTCATCTTGGGGAATGACATTCGTTAATGTTAAAAAGAAGAAGGATTATGTGTCCTTATTCAAGGATTGGGACAATGTTTTTGCGGAAAGAAATTATTTAACATCAATTTTTTGGAATGAAGGCAATTTGGGTGGAAGGAAAATTGATTTAGTTTTGCCTTGACATTGATAATTAGTCTATTTCGGTCATTTATTCGTCACCGTACTGGAAGTAGGTGGATTTACGGTCAAAGGATTTGAGTATTTCTGGGAGGTCTTCTCTGTTGTTTATATCATTAATATTTATGACATAACCTTTGCCATCTGATGTCATCATTCTATATTGTCCTGTTCCAAATCCTCCTTCTTCTTGAGTTTTTCTCAAATCTATGATTTCCCCTGCTTTTGTTGTTCTTCTTGAAAATGAATCATCTTTGTGAAAAAGGAGTTCGTATTTTGATCCTGATTTTCTAATTTCTACTGATATTCCTTTTGATCTTAAGGAGTGATGATATTTATCATTTGGCAATATTTTCATTTCCTGAACTTGGCTTTCAATTTTCAATCTTTTGGATAGCCATTTATTGAATTTCATTTTTTGCCTTAAATTAAATTTTGTTTAATTATATATGTGTTAAATTAACTATTTACATATTTCCGAGAAAAATTTCTTTTTCTTTTTGATTCATGGAGTTGGCTATTTCAGGGCCTTTCATGTGCATAAAATCTTTTGAATTAGTTTGTTGTTTATAGTCAGCGAATTTATGAATGATGTTATTTTTTTGTAGTTTGGCAAATTCTAAGATATCATCTTTTGATCCTTGAAGAATTTCTTTTCTTTTGATTAGAGGAATGATTGGTGATGTTTCGAGGTTGTTGAGTTTGAGTAGTAGTTCAACTTTGTCTGAAACATCGTTTGTGTATTTGAGTGCTGATAGTTTCTTTCTTACTTCTGTTGGTTCTGTGTTATCTCTCAAAATGAATGCTAGAGAAGCTGGGAAGCTTTTGACGCTTTCGATGTTTTGAGTATTTACAATAAGTCCGGGTAGTACTGCTGGGAATAGTCCCAATTCTTGGTAATTTTTGAGGTAGCTTGATTTGTCTTTTGCTGATTTGAATCCGCTCATGAATTCTGCAACTATTCTTTCTCCTGATACACCTTCTAGTGTTTTGTATTTTTCTATTGCTCCGAGAGTATCGGAATCAAGTTGGTCTTTGATTCTGTTTGCATTAAATCTACTGAAGAATCGGATCAATCTTAGTACTCTGAGTTTATCTTCTCTGAATCTGTCATATGGATTGCCTACTGGTCTTGCGACAAGGTTTTTGATGTCTTCAATTCCTTGGCCTTTTCCATTTGTTGTGTTGAAGTCAAGAATAGTTTTTTTATCGATGTCATAGAAAAGGGCATTCATGGTGAGGTCACGCCTGCTCGCATCTTTATCTGCTGTTGAGAAGCTTACTTTATCAGGTCTTCTTCCATCACCTGATATTGGATCATAATATTCTTCACGGAAAGTAGCTATTTCATATTCGTTGCCATTAAGGATTGCGGAAATGACACCGAATGCTTCTCCTTTTGGAAGTACTTTAATTCCGTGTCTAAGAGAATCTTGGCTTTTAAGAATTGCTGTTATTTGATCTGGTGTTGCATCTGTGGTGAGATCGACATCTTTTGGTCCAGAACCTTTTCCAGCCATGTGAAAATGGCTTATGAGGAAGTCACGAATTACTCCTCCTACTGCATAAAGTTTCTTGTTGTGTTTCTTGAATAGATCATTAAGAACCATGATATCATTAGGCATCGGTATTTCGATGTTGATATATTCTGCTTTTTCTTCGTTTTCAAGCCAAAGTTTGAATTTCATGAGATTATTTATGCTATTAGAAAAATTTTTGGTTTTGCTGAATTTTGGATTTTTCTTGACGAATAGGTATTGGTTTCTTTGATTTCATAGGAGTGCTTGAAATGCAATACACGACTGTAATTCGTTGTTCTGGTTCTGATTTTGTTGGTAAAGACAAGAATGCTTTTAAGTCAGCTTTGGCTGCAAAGAAAGGTTTGAATTTGCCCAAAAAGGTTCATGTTTCGATTTCATTGGTTTTGGATGGTACTGAGATATTTCGTTCTCATGGATTGGGTTTGAAGAGTGCTTTTTGGAGTTTTAAGGATAAATTGAGAAAGATGAAATTTGAAAGTAAAATTTTGATTGTTAAACCAATTACTTTGGCTTCGAGAGAGATAAATAAGGCATGATTTATTTTAAGTCTTGGTTAGAGAGTTCTGATTCTTTTCCAAGATATCTTTATCATGTAACTCCATCTTGTGATGAAGTTTTGAAAACTGGATTCAAGACTTCATCGCAATTGCCGCCCGGTTCGACTGTAATGGGTGGTAGTCATCAAAATTCTGTTAGTTTTACTTATGATTTGAAATGGGCCTCTTATTATAAAGAGGCATTAGAAGAAGTCCGAGATATGTTAAATGATTCGGATTACATGTATAGCGATAAAATGTGGGACAGATTGCTTAAAAAGTTTCCTCTTTCTTCTAATGGCAGATATCTGATTGATTTAACAAAAAATATGATATATCCAAAAAAAGATGAACATGAAAAGATGCAGTTGTTTTTTCATATGCTTCCTCAAATATTTGATGGTCATTTCCCATTGATTTTTGGATCTGGATTAAAGAGAAGGCTTTCTGGAAATCCAAATATTTGCATATTAAAAGTTGACACTAGTGGATTATCATTGGATTTGGGGGAATCTAATCCAAAAGAAAAAGAAATTAGAGTTAAAAATCCAGAATTAATTAGTCTTGATAGAATCGATGTTGTTTCGTGAATCAATAATCTTCACTTTGCTTCTATCCAAACTGGAATTTCTGTTCTTCCTGCGTTTTTGTATGATTGCATTCTATGATGTCCGTCTCTAACCGAGTAATTATCGGGTGTTCCTTTTACTGTTATTGCTTCTGTATCTTTATTTGGATATCTTTTTAGATATGCTGTATATTTTGTAACTGTTCTAGGAGAATAAAGTTCTCTTTGTCCTATTGCGCTCCCTTTGAATCCTGATATTGGATATATTTTTTTGACAAACAATCCATCCATCGAGTGAAGATATTCAGTTCCATTGATTATAGCTCTGAATCCAATTCGTTGTTTTTTGAGGAATGGCATCAAATCCATTCTTCCAGCTTTGAATTCTTTTTCTGCTTCAATTGCAATTTTATCCCCAAGGGGGATATATCCCAAATTAGGGTTTAACCTAGGTCTTTGGACAACCTTGTATTCAAGAGGGTTAGATTCACAGAAAATAAGAAAATCTTTGAAGTTCATGTTTTATTTATTCAATTTCAAGTCAATTTTTTCCCAAGAAAATTCATTTCTTCCGAAATGTCCTCCGCTTGCTGTAGCTGAATAAATTGGTTGTCGAAGTTGAAGTCTATCGATGATTGATTTGGGATTGAGTGGTACATTTTTAGTGATGAGTTGTGTGAGTTCTTCATCATTTCCTGTTCCGAATGTTTGCACACGGATTGAAACAGGTTCTATTACTCCTATTGCGTATGATACTTGAACTTGGCATTTTTTGGCGAATCCTTGTGATACCAAGTTTTTGGCTACATGTCTTGCTGCGTATGCTGCACTTCTGTCTACTTTAGTTGGGTCTTTGCCGCTAAAGCTTCCTCCTCCTATTGGGCAATCTGCTCCGTAATTATCAACGACGATTTTTCTGCCGCTTAGTCCTGTATCTGCTGCTGGCCCTCCAAGAGTCCAAAGTCCAGCAGGGTTGTATAACCATTTAGTTGTATTGTTCACTAATTGGCCAAAATCTTTAGTAATTGCCGGATAAACGATTTCATGGACATATTCATGAAGTTTTTCTATATTTTTGAAAACACCTTCACGATGTTGAGTTGAGACAAGTATTGTATCGATATATTTTGGATTTCCATCATTGTCATATGCTATGGTTACTTGGCTTTTTGCGTCTGGTAAAAGTGTATTAGAAATTGTTCTATTTTCTTTAAGTGCGTTAATTGCCACAAAGCTTAGATGATGGGCAAGAGGCATGAGTGGTTTTGTTTCATTGCAAGCAAATCCGAACATAAGTCCTTGGTCGCCCGCTCCGATATTTCCATCTTCTTTAGCTACTGCTTGAGCAATTTGCGATGATTGTCTATTGAGGTGATCAAGAATTTTAATTGTATTTCCGTCATAGCTTGTTTCTGGTGAGTTGTAGCCTATTTCGGTTATTTTTCTACGGACAAGTTTTTCAATGTCGAGTTTTTTTGATGATGATGTTTCACCTGTAACGAGTACGAGTTCTTTGCAACATGTTACTTCGACTGCGACACGGCTATTTGGTTCTAATTCCAAGTATGCATCAAGAATGGTATCTGCTATTTGGTCTGCGACCTTGTCTGGATGACCGTTTGAAACTGCTTCGCTTGTCCAAAGATACATGTGATTTACCTCATTTTGGTTTCAGATTAATGTAGTAATATTCCTATGATATATTTGGATTTTATGTTAGTGAAGGAAAATAAAAATCATGAAAAAAGATCAAGAGGTAAAGTCGCAATCTTTGGGTTTTTTGGCGACATTTATTTTGATTTCTGCTTGCAGGTCTGTGATTGGATATATAGCAGTTTGGCTTTTTAAGCCAATCTGGAATTGGTTTTGGAACAAGAAAAATTAATTAATACTCAGAATTTTCTTATTGATTTAAGAGTTTTGAATTTTGAGTCAGGTATGATATCAGATGGTTTGTCCAATTTTTCTCCAACATGTTGCATGTGTTTTCTAACTCCACGCTCATTTTGGCCGACTCTCTTGTGAATTGGCGGGAAATTTGTTTCTATCCATTGGATGATTGCTTTTGGATCGCCTTCACTTCCGCATGTGAAAACATCAATATTGAGAAGTCCTTTTTCTGGCCATGTGTGGACTACGATGTGGCTTTGTCCTAGGACGATGAGATATGTGAATCCTGATTCTGGCTTGTTGTCATAAAGAGTCAGTCTTTTGTCGAAAACTTTCATGTTTCCATGTTCGGCTGCTTTGACTAGTGAATCAATAAGTGTTTCCTTATTGGCGACCTGTAGAAAATCGCTTTTTTCAGGATGATACCAAAAATCAACATTAAGGCTTAATCCAGAGCAATAATCACCTGTTGGAGTGTGAATTATTTCTGATTGTTCTTCTTCAATTAGCCATTTTTTGAAATCAATCATAATTTACCTTAATTTGCGGAATAATATTTCCGATCATATTTAATCATTTGATAAATTACTTCTTTGGGAAAACTTTATCTAATTCTTGTCCGAATGCTGATGGCGCAAGCATTTTTATATATTATGAGTCTTTAATCTGGCAATAAAGGTTGGCTTCTTGCTTTAGCAATATCAGAAATTTGCTTTGAAAGATTGGATAATTTATCAACATCTGGTGTGCCACCAGCGTTCTTGATGATTTTTAGTGCTAATTCAGCAGCATTGCCGGTTGGTCCATTTCCTGCAATGGAAGTAATTTGCATGTCAAGTTTAGAGTCAAATAGTCTTTTTGTTTGGTATGATAATTCTCCGCCTCTAGAGAAAGGGTCTTTAATTAAATCATGAAATTTATCTTTAGTTTCTCTAATTGCGTTTTGCAATGATTCATAATCTTTAATTTCACCTCTTTGTATCTTTTCAATAATTTCCATTTTTGCTTGTTTAATGGCTACAATGCTAGGAAGGCTATGTTTTGCAGCGGTGGCTGCATTTGCTGCTTGAGCTTTAGCATCTGCTGCCGCTTTGGCTTTAGCATCGACTGCTGCTTGGGCTTTAGCATCTGCTGCCGCTTGGGCTTTAGCATCGACTGCTGCTTGGGCTTTAGCATCGACTGCTGCTTGAGCTTTAGCATCGACTGCTGCTTGGGCTTTTGTTTGAGCAACATCGACTGCTGCTTGACCTTTAGCTTGAGCAACATCGACTGCTGCTTGACCTTTGGCTTGAGCCAAATCTGCTACTGCTTGACCTTTGGCTTGAGCCATATCTGCTGCAACAGCAACAGGAGCTACTTGTGCAACTGCGCTTTGAACATCTTGAGGATTAACATCTGGGACTAAGGCGGCAACTTTTTGACTTATAGCGTCTTGAATTGAATGTGATACTTTACCTAAAACTCCGCCAGTAACTATTGAAACAGCTACAATAGCTGCCAATTTTACTACCATTTTTGGATTATTTGTCACATATTTATAAATTTCTTTTACACGATTAGCGAGTCCTGTAAAAAGATTTTTTGTTGCGCCAGCGACATATCCTGTTGTTGCGCCAAAAAAACTACCAAGACCTTTAGCCATCCTGCTAAAAAAGCCTTGTTTTTCTTCTTCTGTCATATAAATTGATTCATCTATTTTGAGCCAATTTCTAAATGATAAACCATTTGTGATTGGAAAATTTAATTCAGGGTTTAGCAATTCGTAGTCAAAACTTTCTGCGGTAACAGGCTTTTTTTGTTTCAGAAAATTAACAATTTGACCAAGCATGTCTTTTAGATTTTTGGTTTGTGGGCCATATGGAATTTTTCTTGCTTGGTCATTGATTTTATTATAAGTAGCAGCAAAGTTTCTCCATTGTTCTGGGTTCAACTCTCTTTTGCCTATTTTTAAGAGATTATTGAAAAGAGCTTGTGCGTATTTTTGAAGATTTCCGCCCATATCGTTTTCGGGAGATAATTTTTTATCAGGTTCGGGAGATAATTTTTTATCATTTTGATCAGGCCCCATGACAGCATCAACAGCAGCAGAAACGCCTTTTCCAAATAGTTTGTTCAAAGGCTGTCTTGCAAAATACATAATTGCAGCCAAGGGAATAGCAGCACTAGATGTTGCTGTAAGTCCAGCTACTGACATGCTAAGAACTAGAGGAAAAGTTATTCCTGTGTTATTTGAAATAGTAGAAGCGCCTTGATAAGCTGCTTTGATGTAGGGAAGTACTGCGTCTCTAAATTTTTCAAAATGTTGTTCTGGGGCATCGTAAGAGCTTTTGAAAGAAGATGAAAAGCCTTGAAGAAAAGGGCTTTTGCTGAGGTTAAAAAAATCTGATTCAAAGTATTCTGATTCAAAGTATTCTGATTCAAAATATTGAATAGCAACTTCTTGATATATTTTATCAAAGTTTTTGTATTTAGTTCTGTCGAATATAATTGCAGATTCCATGAATTATCTATGAACAAAAATAATTTTTTTAGATAACTTGTGAAATTTCTTCTGGGCTTATTGTGAATGCAATGTTGGCCAGTTTTATCAAATCGATTCTGTCTTTTTCTGGACTGTCGTAGTAGGCCCTGTGTGCCGCATTGGCTGAAAACTGCCAAGAATCGACTAATACTGCCATAATTGATGCGATGCCGCAACTGACATATTCTTCTTGTTGATCTTTTGCCTTATTCATTTCAATGTTTTGCAATTGTTGCATGACGCAGTCTGCTGTTTCTTTTGTTCTGTTGTTTCCGTTAAGATAATTCTTGGCCCAAATTTTATAGAATTGATTTTTCATTAAATGAATGCTGCAAAGTATGGAAAATGCTATTCTTTGAATACTTGTTGGTTCTGTGATTTCTATTCTTTTAATTGCCTTTAGTTTTTTACATTCATATCTAAAACCAAAGGATAATGTCTTTTCTCCTTCTACTTTCCAGATGTGAGGATTCTTGAATCCTTCGTATGCTGCATTCATCATAAGAGCCAAAATTGGATCATCATAAACGCTGAATAGATAATTTGGATTTTCAAATTGTTCATTTGTGCAGTTTTCTGTCCAAAGAACATTTTTTAATGTTTTGTCATCACCATCTGTAATTAGGTACATAATGTTCCCTCCAGCAATTATAAGAGTGACATTTTTTATTCTTTCTTTGACTTTAGCGTCAATAATATATGATATTTGCAATTTGAATTATCCTCCTTACTACATGAATAAATTTGTTGATTTGCTGATTCAACCAGATGATATTACATGTGGTCCAACATCTACTTCTATGTTGCTTCGTTTTTATGGTGTTGATGCGAAAATTGACGATGTGAAAAAATTGACAAAAACAGTTTGGTATACTATGGATGGCAAGGATTTTGGGATGACTGTTCCATCATTTATTAGAGACTGTTTGATTTCTTATGGTTTTACGGCATTATTGAAAAAGGGTGATTTGAGTCATTTGAAAAATATTATCAGTTCTGGAAGGCCTTCAATAGTATTGGTTAGAAGTGGAGAGTGGAATTGGCATTACATTGTTGTTGTTGGATATGGAGATGGTTTCATTTATTTTGCTAATCCAAGTAATGGAGAAGTTGAAGGATTAAGTGAAAGTGAGTTTAAGAGAGCTTGGAATTGGAGTGGTGATTTGCGTGGCAATAAAAGAAGCTGGTGGGTTGCTTTTTGGTTAAGTTCTTTAGAAATTTATCCTTGTTCCTATGTTTACATAAAGGGTAATATATAGCCTTTAGAGGTATGGTCATGAAATACATAATGATTGCTGTTTTGCTAATTTTATCGTATTTTTTCTTTTTTGGAATTGGTGGAAGAAAGCAAACAAAGGTTGATGATGTTGTCAAAGAAGAGGTCGCAATCAAGGTTTCGGCCAATGAAAAACCATTTTTAACAGAAGAACCTAGATGGAAGAAGTTAAGTCGCATTCGTGAGGTGAGCAATCCTGACTTGGGTGTTGTTCTTGGAGACTTGGAAAGTCATATTGTTGCTGGCCACAATTATAATGATCGGAACAAAATCACATGGGCTCATCAGGTTTCGCATGGAATTAGCGCCGCAATAAGAAACAAAGTTTACAGCAAGGAGCCATTAAACGGTTTTTATTTGCTTCAAGATAGGTCGATTGTGCTTAAAGAACCATTTATTACAATCAAGGATGTTGCCAGAGAGATACCTGAAAAATTGCAAGGTCCAAGTTTCAAACTTTATTTTGTAGAACAGAACGACAAGTGGAATGACAAGCCCTTTTACATTATAGACGAGTGGGTTGCTTTCACGAATGGTTCTGAGGTCGGCAAGGAATTGAATTATGATGGTTGGTATTTTGAGTTATTGCAGGCCCATAACTTCAATGTTTATTCAATTTATCTTGCTATGGTCACAAACAGAGATACAAGAAATTACCAAGATTCAGATCTTAAAAAATTTATGAAATGGAATATTGAGCGTGTATTCAGGATTAGTATGCCGAGTGATAGGGAAGAGATTGATAGGGCAAGACAAACAAAGATAGTGAGCAACAATACTAGTCATATTTGTCCTCATTGCAGGGTTGAGGGCAACATGGAAAAGGTTGATTTGAAAAGAAGTAAAGAATATATTGAATTATTCAGAACTTTACCAGAAGCGCAAAACATCAGGGATTTTGCCAAAGATTATTTTGGCGAAGAATGGTGTAAAAGAATTTATGGTTTTTGACCAATGAAAATACTTTATTTGTTGAATGAATCGCCATTTTATATGCAGATGGCTTGGTTCAGTATTTATACATTGAGAAAATTCAACAAGGACATTAAGGTTGAAATTCTATATGTGTGTGATAATCAGAATGATAATAGATATTCTCCCGTGAATTTTGATTTTGGTTTGGATATTTTTAGTAAAGATACATTTGTTGAATCGTTGAAAAAGTTCGATGTTGAATTTAACTTTGTGCATGATTTAGATTTGAAGGAAGAAAAGGGTTATCACCCGATTCACAGGATTGCTTTCCAGAATGTTGAGGATGATCAAATACTACTTCTTGATGCTGACACATTCATATTTGGAGATTTGACTCCATTTTTTAATGCTTTGAATTATCATGACTTGGTTGCAGATATAAATGAATGGGGTAGATGGGGCAATAATTTTCCTTACAATGGCTTGGATGTGACACCTTTCAATTCTGGTGTTGTTCTTTTCAATAAGGGTTTGCTTCGTGATTATGGTAGTCAAGTTTATGATTTGAGCATGTCTGTAAAAGGTGTTGATCATCCAGTCGGAAGATGGATGGCTGATTATGAAAGGTTTGAGGGCAGTAATGGTAAGGGGGGAAGAGAAGAGATTGCTTTCACATTGTTTGTTTTGGACAATAAAATTAATTTCAGGCATTCAACTTTTCGGGAAATACAGACTACTAGAAGATTCACGGATTGTTTGATACATCACACTCAGACACCCAACTATATTCGTTCTTGGAAAAAGTATTTTAGATCAGGTGATTTCAAATCTAATCTAAAACTTAAATGTGTTTATCTGCATAAATAATTCATGAAAAAGAAAAAAAATAAATATAAAATGTATCCTGACAAAACGATACCCATGCAATTCCATGATCCGGTATCACCCATGCCCATGTGTGGGGAGGGTTTTATTGGATTTAATGAATGGTTGAAAAAGCGGGATGTTAAACATCCCGCTAAGAAAAAGAGGCATTGAGGTAGGATTTAATTACATCGGTCGATGTAAATTAAATTAATTTTCAACATGAAATTTTCTGTTAGCATATTCTTGTGCTTTTTCAATTTTACCTTCTTCCATAAATCGATTGAATTTTTTGCGCCGAATTAGTTCAATGATTGCTTCAATTTGGGCAAGAGAGGCTGGTTTGGGGAAATACACTTGTTCTTCGTCATTTTTCTTGGCGATGAAGCAGATTACTTGATCGATATCTGCGTCAATTATTTTAACCGTTTCTTCGCCCAAACCATAGCACTGATCAAATGCTTTGGTTTCGACAATTCTTTTTGGCTTAGTTGAATTTACTGTTTTGCTCATGTGTACAACTCCTTTGTTTGCTGCTTTCATCGACGGATGACATATTACACACTTACTTTTTACTGAGAATTGAATCGATTGTAAAGCCAACTTTAAGCAAAACTATATGTCACTCTTATTGTTGCAGTCATTTCTGGAACTCCAATGTTGGTGCAAATTTTGTGTTTTTTTGCTTCTTTTGATGTAAGAAACCAGTCTGCGTGTCCTTTTTCGTGAATGATTTTATCAAAATAATCGGTTTGTTGGCCGCAGTTTTCAGCCAACAAACTGAATATTAGCTTGTTGAGTCTTTCTAGTTCTTTTGCATCACTCTTAACTTCTTCTATTTTTCCTCCTGTCCAAGTTGCCGCATCGTGAAGCATGAGTGTGGCGTGTTCTGCCATCCATCTGGTTTTTCCCATTCCGAAAAGTATTGCTCCAGCAGACATGGCTTTACCAGTAACAATTGTGTGGACTGGAAGAGATGCCTTTTTCAAATAGTTAATCATACTAAGGCAACCATAAACACTTCCTCCGTATGAGTCGATAAGAACAGGGATCAGTGGTTGACCAGTATGATGAGCCTTTTCCATATCTTCACGGAAAATTCTCACCCCATTGTCATCAAATGTAGTGACTACAACAATAACTGGCTGATCAATCAGTTCATTGTGTTTCGCTCGTATGACAGAATCAACCAATAACTTCTTGAACATTTTGTATGTCCTTTCTTATTTTTTTCAGTATTTCCCTAACCGATATCGATCATAAAAAATTATTTGTTCTTTTCTGAAATGGTGTAATAGATCGATCAATCCCATTCTCTTGAAAAAATTTATTTTTTCATCTTTGTCAAAATGAATTTCATTAATTTTTTTGATTGCGTTCAAAAATTCTTTTTGATTACTTATTGTAAAATTAATGCCATCTTGTGTGATGTGAATGACACCTTTTTCATGGTAAATTCTTTGCATGTTTACACCGAACTAGAGCTAATTTGATTGAGCTATTTAGATTTTATTTTTGAGGTAAAAATGGAAAAAAATCATAAGCATATGGTTTTGAATGCGACAGTAAGAAATCCCATTGTTTCAGCCGATATGTGTGTTAAATGGCTTACGCAGCTTGTTAATATTATAGACATGCAAATTTTGATTGATCCGGTTGCGAGATATTGTGACACAGAAGGTAATGAAGGTGTTACTGGAACAGTTGTAATTGAGACGAGTCACGCCAGTATTCATGTGTGGCATAAAGAAGAAAACCCATATATCAGGATGGATGTTTATTCTTGCAAGGATTTTTCAGCAGAAAAAATCCTTAACTTTGTAAGGGAAACCATGGACTTGGTTCATGCGGGATACTTTTTGATAGACAGGAATGATTCATTGCCAAAAATGATTGAAAATGTAATTATTTAATTTTTACTTTTCTTTTATTTAGAATATTTTTTGCCATTTTAGACATGAAATGTGAATTTGGTGTTGAGATGCAAGTTGATATTTTTTCTATTGGGTCTCCAAAAGAAATAAATTTTGGAGGCGGGAATGTGAACATGGAATTGCTGAAATCTGGAGGAAGTCCATGTTCATAGTCAATGAATACTGAGTCTGTACTATCATTCATGATGGCAGAAAGTCCAAAGTTTGGAATAATTTCTATGTCTTTTGCCGATTCTATGATCGACATAACCCAAGCAAGTCTAATTGTTTCAGACCAAACAGTTTTATTGGCCATGATTTGATTGACGATCAATGTTTCGGCAATTCGGATTATTTTCTGAACGAACCATTCTGGGAATCCAGCCAGAACATAGACTTTTCCAAGGTTAAACCAATTGTTTTCGTATAGTTCTTTTTCCTTGTCGAATTCTTTCCAGAATTCTCCACAATTTTCAACAGCTTTGTCAAATGTAAAAAATGGGTCTTGGACATATATGAAGGCTCTAGCATCAAGTGTTTTAATTAGTTTTTCTATTGGCTTCTTCATAACCATATGTGGTTTTATGACGCACAATGGGGTTTTCATTTTATTTGTCATTAGCAAGTGATTGATTTGATAAATTTCGTTAAGTGGTTCAAAACCTTTTTTCTTGCCGAAATCATCGTAAATGAAACCATTTTTCAATGAATTAACATGGTTGATATAAGGGTATCTGTGGCAGCTACCCTTGCTGATACCGACAAATAGTTTGTCGGTGGCAGAATTAATGTTGAAGCTTTCAATCAATAATTCTAGTTGCCAATCGTGATATGCTTTTAGGTTGACGCTTACGAAGTAATTCATGAGATAATGTAGTAATTTATTTTGAGTCTTTTCCAAATAAGAAATGATGTTCGTATGTCCTATAGACCTCGCTATACGCCACTCCCCATGACGCATCGTGCGATCTTAGTTCAAATTCTTTGTCGTCTAGCGAATCATGAAGGTGATTCCAAGCTCTGGCGTGAGCCCATTCATGAATGAGGCAGTCTATTGCTGAACCTTCGTCCATTTCTCTGTTGATTCTGATGTAGAACTTCTTTTCGTCCAACATGCAGTCTCCGTCAATTCCTACCAGTTTGACACGCCTAACAATGACTGGATATGCTGGAGGTAGATTTTCCCTGAGAACTTTGATTATTTTTCTGTAAACTTCATATCCCATTCGTCCCCCTAACAGGATCAGAATTTTTCTTTAGAGCCTCTTTTCACATCATGTATAATTACTGTTTTAAGATTTGGATTTTCTTCCTTAAGTTTTAATCCAAGTTTTGAAAATTCATGTACATGTTCGGGCCTGTCTTCCCATATTTCTAATACTTCATAATCAGAATTCATTAAATTTTTTATATTGTTGGATTTTATTTCAAAGGTGTTTTCTCCCTTTGTACCCGGTTGTCCTGCAAAAAATGTGTCGTGGAAATGCATTCCTGCATTTTCCAAAATTTCCATGACACGATTTTTAAGATGAATTGCTCTGCCTGTCATGAGGATTACTGTGGCATTAGAATCTTGTGAATCACTCTTCTGTGATTCAACAACATTGCTCACATACCAGCTTGAATCTGGATTTTGTGGAACTAATGGAGGAGATAGTGTTTCTTTTCTTCCCCACCAACCCTTGAATGGCCAATTTTTATTGGTGATGTCATAATACATTTGTTTGCCATTGTGTTCTTCTGGTGAATGAAACAATGTTCCATCAAAATCGTAAATGACCAGTCTTTTTTCCGCTGTTGATTCTTTCATACACAGATATTCAAGAAAGTTTTTCATAAAATTCTGTCGTTCATTTCTTTCCATCTTTTGGTCATCAGTATTTTTCTCATTTCATCAGGTTCAGATCCAACAGGTTCTCTTCCAAGAAATTGTATGAAAATTGGATTGATCTTCTTGTTGCCAAATTCATCTGTGTTGTGCGAATTTAGATCATCTTTGTTAAAATGTAAAAACTGGTCAACCTCTTTTCCATGCATATTTGCCAAATGCATCCATTCTCGGATTTTGGCTTTTGTCAAACCAGTATGGGACTGAATCATATTGTAGAATTGATTTATGTCAAACTTTGATTTGCCCCATTGATAGAATCTGACGAGGTATGCAATGTCGCTTGCTTCCTGCTTGCTCCACCCTCCTGCTATAAGCACATCTTTAACATCAGTTGGGTTGTTGTTTCTAAGAATCCAAGCAGCAGCCATCCATCTATCACATCTCATGTCGTTAGGAACATCTTCAATATCTATATGAATATTTGGGAATACGATGTCTAACAAACCTGTTGAGTGATATGTTTTCAAGAATTTTTTGGCATTGACATCTGGATTTTCCAGACCATTAACGAATTCATCCTTGATTTTATCAGGAGAAATATCTTCGTAATCATCTTCAGATCCTATGTGCTTTAAGTATTCCTCAGGTACATTTTGACCTTTGCCGAAACGGTTGAAGTGATTGACAAGACGGAATGCTGTCATTGGGTCTTCCTGCATTCTGTCCTCGAATTTGCCGCCAACTGCTTTCATTTCTCCAGATTTCAGGTGATGCGCTCCACCGAAAGGATCGATTAATTCGCTGTTTGGTCCATCATCGTTGGTTAAAGGAATGTACATTGCATTGATGGTGAAATCTCTGTTGATTGCATCTTCTTCTACACTGGATGCCAATTTAATGTCGGATGGATCAAAATATCTGCTCTTTGGTGACTTTGTCATAGATGAAAGTCTAAAAGGTTGTCCTTTTACAACTGCGACAATTTCAAGTTCTTTGCTTTTTTTATCGGTTCTGCTCACATAGAAAATCTTTTTACCTGATACATCATTGGGTAAATCATCATATTTATTATTATCTATTTGGCCTTTTACTTCCTTGAATCCTGAATATTTGAGTATCATCCTGATCTCACTAGCTGTTGCATCAGTTACGAGATCGTAGTTTTTGGGAGTCTTGCCAAGAAGATGGTCCCTAACTGCTCCTCCTGTCAAAAATATTGATTTTTTCTTGAGTTGCGGCTCTATTTCGCCCTTGTTTCTGTCTATTGTGGTGTATCCTAATCCAACTTTGTCAGAATCTAGAAATGCTCCTATTAAAGGAGCTAAGTTTGCATGATTGTCCTTGTCAATAATAAATGGAGTAAATTCATTACTTCCCTGTTTTTTTTGCAGCTTTATCTTAGCTGTAACTCCAACTGGGGCTTCTTCGCTTTCTTCACGAAGTTTGATATATTTTGAGAATAAGCTTTTCATATTGATCCCTGCTTCTAAGTGTGTTTTTATTTATGGATTGAATTGCTTTTTTAGCTAGGAGGGCTTTGAAGTTTTAACATATATAAAATTAATGCCCCCAAAACCATAAGAGCTATTTTCCATCCACCATCAAAAAGTTTTTCCCAAAAACCATGAATGTTTTCAACTTTTAACTTATATGATTCAAGATTTAATTTGAGATTAGAAAATTCAGTTTTAATTTGTTCTATCTCATTAAATATGTTGTCCTTTTCGTCAGCAAGAGACCTGATGCGTTCATCATGTCTTGAAACCTTCTCTAAAAGAGAATCTAGGTTATCTTGTAGTTGGTTCTTTGTTGACATATTTTACCATTTATGCAGACCTAACTCTATATATTTAAGCAATGAGAAATACAGAAAAAATAAGTGAAAACACAGAAGTCATTATACCAGAAAAGGTTGAGGAAACAACCTATATTGAAAATGACATGATGGAAAATTTGATGCCTCCCATGAACATCAATGTTCCTCAAAATCCACCAGCAGATAATAATCATCTTATATCAGATGAAAAGTATCTCGATGTTGTTGAAGAAATATTGACTAATATGCGTGATGATAGAAAACAAGTTAGTGAATTTATTGATACATTTGCAGATATGGTTTTGAATGATGGTGATGCGACAACATCTTCAAAGGAAGCTCTTGTAAATTTAATTAAAACCAAAGTTGATCTTCAGGATAAGATGTTAAAGGCAGCAGACTTGATGACCAGATTGAAATTGAAAAACGCATATGCTTATTCAGGTCCGCATTTGAACGCTTTGCAACAAAACAACATAAATATTGGCACAGATGAGAGTAATTTTAATCGCAAGGAAATTATCAGGGCAATAAATCAGGCCAAAAAGAAAAAGGAATAAAAATGAGCAGACACGCATTGGATTCATGGCTTACCGAAGCGTCTGGTGATGTAGCAGCACCCCAATCACCAATGGGACAACCAGATTCTCCAGTTGGTGCTGGTGGTCCTCCATCTGGCGATCCTAATGTTGCCAATCCACCTTCTGACATGGCTACTCCATCACCGGGAACACAACAGAATAGTCCAAATGCAGCATCTAAATCAGATGGCCAAGACCAATCATCAATGCCAGATGTTGCAAATGATCCACAAGCTCCTGATATGCCACAACAGCAGGGCAAACAGGATTTTGAAAATTGGAAGAACGAGTTCTTCAAGGCTAGTGTCCGTGGCGATGTTAACAAAATGATTGAATCAATTCAGCAAATCAGGGACACCAATCTAGAGGCTTATCCAAGAAAGTTTGTCGAAGATAACCTGCAAATTCTATTTTTGAGACAAAATGCCAATATCGACAAGGCATCTAAAACCATTAGAAACAACATTAAGCAGAACCTCGATCAAAACAATCCATCAGTAAGCATGGTAAACCACATGTTTTCTGTTCTACAAACCATGCCAGAGTTGAATAATACATTAATCAAGCTAAAGGGATTGCTTGGCATGAAGGGCGACATGCACAGGAAATACATGGCAAGCCTTTTGGGAGCTATCCAAGTTGGTTCTGGAGGCAATAACGAGGATTTGATTTATAACGAGCGTGATTATTCAATCAGAATTTCAACAAGATTTAATGATAAGTGGGGAAAAGTTGATATCGGCAAGTGGAGTATGAGGGAAGATGATCCAGAAAGATTCCTCAGCGATTCAGAACAAAAAAGGCTTGATGAGGGAAGTCCTGAAGAAAAAGAAGTACTTAGGCACAGGATTGTAATAGAAGCCATATCAGACACATTTAAGAAAAGATCTTTTCTAATCAATGTCGTAACCCAAGATGGAACAATCAACACTCTTGGTTGGGACTTGGGAGGAAGCATCAGGAATGCATACACATCTGGAAAACTCATTGTGAAATTAATGCAAGGAGAAAACACAGAGGCCATGATCGACACAGATGGAGCTATTGTTCCATATGTAGATGTTAAAATAATTTATGTAAAGGATGCTGCTGGCGGTGTTGATGACGAAGGAAAGCCCGCCAAAGAAGAACATGAGTTCATAGAAAGAATTGATGGAATTTTATTCCTTACTGCTCAATACAATATATTAAAAGAGGCTGCATCTTCATTCGGAGGCATTGTTCTCAAAGAAACTCCTTATTCTGGCAATCCTAGCGACTTGCAAGTTTTAATGAGATGTGTTCCGAGTGCGCCTGAAATTCTCTTAAGAAATTGTTGATTAAAATATTTATGGAAGTAGGAAAAATGGAATTTTTTCTTGAATTCATCGACAGAAAACAGCGTGAGGCAAAGAAACAATTGAAACTTGTTGAGAAGGCTCTACGCAAAGCAAAACTTCATGTTTATTCTCATCTTGAAGATGAGGATGAAGATCCTTATCTTTTTGTAAAGTCAAATAACAAAAAACTGAGTTTTGAAGGTGTCCGTGTTTATCACATTGGTGACGGCATAGCATATAGAATTCAGAAGCTTGAAAGTACTGAACCATATGGAAAATCTTATGAATTGAATGCTGAAGAAATGTTCAATGATTTCATGAGTGATGATATGGACGAGAAAGAGGCTGCTAATAAAGTTATGGAGGCCATAGGAAAAGAAATTAAGAATTTCTTTCATAAAAGTGCCAAGGCCGAAGAGGAACTCAGAACTGGTCAGAAAGATGGAGTAGGTATGATTGTGAAGACTGGAGGATCTGATTATAGCAGCACTGTGCTAAATAGATTGTAAGGAGAATCATGGAAGAAAAATTAAAATCTCAAAATGAATCTGACGATGTCGTTGCTCTTATTCTTTCTATATTTCTCCCTCCTTTGGGAGTTGCGATTAAAAGAGGAGTTGACATTCAACTTTTCATCAACATTATATTGACTATGTTTGGTTGGCTACCGGGTATCATTCACGCACTTTATATTATCCTGAAGGATCGTGTCAAAAATGACACTTGAAAAACGAAGTGATTACTGCCGGTAGCTCCAAATTAAAAAGACTCACAGTTCGCTTTGGGTCTTTTTTTTGTTTCTACATAGATAAATTATGGCAGTTCCATTTGTAGATGCTCTTTTACCGGGAGCTAATGAAAGGCCCGTGACCAACGCAGTTGGAAGAGGAAGTCTCGTTACATTTGGCTATTCTTTTCACAAGCCCGGCCATGATCCATATCCAGTAGTCTTGATTACTGATATTTGGCCAAACTACATTCGTGGAATAAACCTGAATTATCTTACATTCCCGACAATTAAAAAAATGGTTTTCCCTTCTCCCGGTCAAACTGTATGTGACAGTCCTAATTTTACCTATCAATTCATCAAGGGGAATGACTACATAGTTTCAGCATTCCGTCAGTATAAGCGCAATGGAATCCAGAGACTTAAAAAGTTGGATTGCGCTTTTATCGTGAAGGCTCTCGGATTATCTCGATCATTCGATCCAAATGAGATAGAAGCGATAAGAAAATCAGTCCGAGAACAGATACGCCAGCTTGTCAATCAAAAGGCAGCACCCACAGGCGAAATGACGGCATAACAAATAATTTAATTTCTGTGTGATAAGTGTATTATCATGCCATAAATACTCATATAATTAAAGTTTAAGTTATTTTTTCAGGTATAAATGGACCAAACAGCAATCGACAATCTTGGCAGAACAATAACTCCTTTAATAGGAAGTATTGATGCTCTTCGTAGTGCCTTGGGCTCTTTGAAGACTGGTGATCCTCAGGCAGTTGGAGG
>Ga0114974_10000507_pt1 | contig 32543 bp, 29 predicted proteins | sample S_130206_EF_Meta_FD_87318 | JGI IMG/M metagenome (GOLD analysis project Ga0114974, IMG submission 87318) | Freshwater microbial communities from Lake Simoncouche, Canada to study carbon cycling - S_130206_EF_MetaG | ecosystem: Environmental > Aquatic > Freshwater > Lake | place: Lake... | reverse complement strand
TTTGCAAGTAGCGCTTTGATTCGTTGTTGGCTAACCTGCGTATCTCCAATTTGTAAATGCAGGTGAGTCGCTAAAAACCATTCGTTTTCGTTGCATTGAACATGTCGATAACTCACCTCAAATTCATCTCTTTTGCGTGTAACACTCTCACCACGGCGTTTAAGTACTTCAACTTTCGTGACAATATCCCACGTTTCACCGCCAAATGCCCCCGCATTCATTTTTAAGGCACCACCCATTGTGCCTGGAATCCCCGCTAAAAACTCAGCACCGACCAAACCCTGTTCAGCACAAAATTTCGCCACCAACGCACAAGGAACACCCGCTTCAATATAGACAGTTTCATTATCAATACGCTGCATGACTTTTAAGCGATTTTTGGTGTTAATCACCGTACCAGCAATTCCACCATCACGCACGAGTAAATTACTACCAAGCCCCATCCAAAATATAGTTTCATTCTCTGGCAGCGAATGAATAAATGCAATTAAATCTGCTTTATTCTCAGGTTGATAAAAACGCTCGGCACACCCACCTACACGCCAACTGGTATAACTGGCAAGTGATTGATTATGCGATAAAATGCCGTTATATTGCGCCATGACTATTTAATGCCTGTGCGAGTAATTGTGGTAATTGCGTTGCAATTTGCCCTACACTACCCGCACCCATTGTTAATATCACATCATTCTCTGCAACAATGCCCGCTAATAATTTAGGTAGCACATCCCAATTCTCAATAAAAATAGGCTCCACTTGGCTACGTAAACGTATAGCACGACTGAGTGATCTCCCATCAGCCCCAGTAATCAAACTCTCACCAGCGGGATAAATATCCATTAAAATCAACACATCAACGCCTGCAAGCACTTGCACAAAATCTTCAAATAAATCACGCGTGCGGGTATAGCGATGAGGCTGAAAAATAACAATAGAGCGACGTGTTGGCCATGCTTGTTTTAGTGCTTCAAGTGTCGCGGCTATTTCACGCGGATGATGACCATAATCATCCACTAAAGTAATGACACCATTATTAAATGGCAAATCACCTTGAAGTTGAAATCGTCGACCAATACCTTTGAAAGCCCGTAAACTGGCCTGAATAGCGACATCATCCACCGCTAATTTTGTCGCTACGGCAATGGCAGCGAGTGCATTGAGCATATTATGCCAACCTGGCATATTCAGTGTTACATCCAGTGAGTCATAATTTCCGCGACGCTCAACAGTAAAATGCGTATGCATCCCTTCTTGTCGAATATTCACCGCTCTGAAATCTGCATCTTCATGCACACCATAAGTCACCATGGGTTTTGATAATGAGGGAATAATTTCACGCACACCCTCATCATCCAAGCACAACACAGCAAGACCATAAAATGGCAAATGATGTAAAAATTCAACAAATGTTTCTTGTAAACGTGCGTAGCTATTTTCATACGTTTCCATGTGATCATGATCAATATTTGTCACAACCGCGATCATTGGCTGCAAATACAGAAATGACGCATCACTTTCATCTGCTTCAGCAACTAAATAGCGCCCAGTTCCTAATTTTGCATTCGTTCCTGCACTGTTTAGTCGCCCACCAATCACAAACGTCGGATCTAAACCGCCTTGCGCAAGCAAACTTGCTGTCAAACTGGTGGTGGTTGTTTTGCCATGCGTACCCGCAACCGCAATCCCAAAACGAAAACGCATTAATTCAGCCAACATTTCAGCACGGGGAATAACTGGAATTCGCTCTTGATAGGCTTCGTCTACTTCAGGATTTGCGCGATCAATGGCTGAAGACACAACAACGACATCCACTTGCTTCAGATTTTCACGTTGATGACCAATGGTAATGACAATACCCAAACTCGCCAAATGCTCAGTCGTGGCACTTTCTTTTATATCTGAACCCGAAACGACGTAACCTAAATTACACAAAACCTCTGCAATACCACTCATTCCCGTGCCGCCAATACCAACAAAATGAATGCGCTGTACAGCACCTAAAGGACTATTGGGGAAATTCATGATTTCGCCTCCGCGATACAAAATTTTGCAACATCAGTCGTTGCGTCCAAATAAGCAAAAGACTTTGCAATAGCACGTCTTTGATGTAGGTTCTCACAAAGCAATTGAATAGCATTCACTAGCGTTTGCGCCGATAAATCAAATTGTTTGAGTATAATAGCCGCATTGACTTGAGTTAAATAATGCGCGTTATGCGTTTGATGATCATCAATAGCATTTGGTAGCGGAATAAATATAGCAGAAAGCCCCATCGCCGACACTTCACTTACTGTCATCGCCCCCGCGCGACAAATAATTAAATCCGCCCACGCATATGCGCTTGCCATATCCTCAATAAAAGCGTGAACATTTGCCTTTAAATCTAAATGAGAATAATGCGCCATTACGTCACTGTGCATTGCAGTGCCCGTTTGATGACAAATATTGACTGGTGACTTTAATTGCGAAAGGGCTTGCGGCACAGTCTCATTTAAAACCTTCGCCCCTTGACTACCCCCTACAATCAATACATTTAAATAGGTGTTTTCAAGTGGATGAGGCTCTCGTGCCTTTTCTAAAATAGCCTTACGCAAAGGATTGCCTGTACAAATAGCATGAAATTTTGGAGCAAAACTATTGGGAAAACCTTCCAGCACACGTGTTGCCATTGTCGCTAAAATTTTATTTGTAGTTCCAACTACCCGATTTTGTTCATGAATAATCAACGGAATGCCAAGCATTTTCGCCATTAAACCACCCGGAGCAGCAACAAAACCACCCATCCCAAGCACTACATGAGGACGTCGCTTGCGCAATATTTTTCCCGCTTCAATACACGATTTTAACAATTTAAAAATAGCGGTAAATTTACTCAACATGCCTTTGCCACGCAAACCAGATACAGAAAGCCAATCAATATCAATCCCATTTTCGGGTATGACCCGACTTTCAAGTCCTGCACGTGTCCCCATCCAACTCACTTGCCAACCCGACTGTTTTAATTCTTGTGCCACGGCTAAAGCTGGAAAAATATGGCCACCTGTTCCACCAGCCATTATGACAATACGCTTAGTCATGCCAATATCCTTTAGGCAAGTTTGCATTATATTCGGTCACTTCATGATGCACACGAAAAAGCAAAGCTACCGCGCAACACATAATCATCATACTGCCACCACCGTAACTCATAAGAGGCAAGGTTAATCCTTTTGTGGGCAGTAAACCCATATTCACGCCCATATTCACGAAAGCTTGAAAGCCAAACCAAATCCCTATTCCATAAGCGATAAATGCCGTAAATCGCTCACCTGTTTTCTCTGCAGCAGCGCCGATCGAAAATGCACGCCAAACAAAAGCTGAAAAAAGAGCAATAACGGTAACCACACCCACTAACCCTAGCTCTTCAGCAATAACTGAAAACAAAAAATCGGTATGCGCTTCAGGTAAATAAAATAATTTCTGCAATCCATTACCTAGCCCCACGCCTAACCATTCACCACGTCCAAATGAAATCAATGACTGTACTAATTGAAACCCTGTTTTCAGTGGATCTGCCCACGGATCCATAAAGCTGGTCACACGCTGCAAACGATAAGGTGAAAAAATAACTAAAAAACCACCAAAGACACCAATAACAGAAAGCAAGCCAATAAATTGAAGCAGTCTTGCACCAGCTAGAAACATGACACCCATCACAATAACTAGCGTCACCACAGCCGATCCGAAATCCGGTTCAGCAAGTAGTAAAACGCTCACACCAAAAAAGACAATCAGTGGCTGCAGTAATCCTGTTGCAGAATCTTGTACCCTTTTTTGTTGCCTTGTAACGTAATTAGCCATAAAAATGACTGTGCAAAACTTCACAATTTCTGATACTTGAATACGAAACCCGGGGATATTTAGCCACCGCGTACTACCGTTTACTTTTACACCAACCCCTGGAATCAAAACAAGAATAAGTAAAATGACGCTACCAAGAAAAATTTTACTACCATGTTCACGCCAAAAATGCAGTGGCTGATAAGCCACAAAAGTCGCCGCGCAAAGTCCGAGCAACATATGTATAAATTGACGCTGTGGATAATAAAGAATGTCGCTATTGATTTTTGCCCCTAAATGCAAAGAAGCTGATGAAACCATCACAAATCCAATCAAAAGCAAGCTAAAACTCACCATCACTAGGATATTGTCAGTATGAAGTTTCAACCCTAATGAAGGCTTTTTTTCACGTCTTCTCACGCTGGTAGTGCCTCAATAGCTTGTGCAAATTGATTGCCGCGATCTTGATAATTTTTATATTGATCAATACTCGCGCATGCAGGGGAAAGTAAAATGGTGTCGCCCCTCACTGCAATATGTGAAGCAATTGCGACCACTTCACGCATATCTTGTGCGTGATAGGCAGGAACAATCATAGGAAGTAAGTTTAACGCCACTTCAATTAACTTAGCATCTTTGCCCATTAAAATAACGGCTTTGGCTTTTTCATAAATAACAGGTGCTAATTCATTCATATCCGCGCCCTTACCGTCACCACCTGCAATTAAAATCACTTTTTCATCATAGCCTTCCAGTGCAGCGATACATGCCCCGATATTGGTTGCCTTCGAATCATTAACCCAAGAGCAACCTGATTTTTGACTAACGAGTTGCATACGATGATCGAGCGCTTTGAAATTTTTTAAGGCAATCACGCCTGCTTCGATATCAAGGCCAACAGCATGAGCAAGTGCAAACGCAGCTAATGCATTGGCTGCATTATGCTTTCCCTCTAAAGGCAAATCAGCAAGCACCATAAGTTCGCTTGCACCATGCATCAAGCAATCATTGTCTAAGTAAAAATCGGCTTGTTGCTTAATTGAGAAGGTCAGTGTTTTACGCTGCGCATCACGCATGCCATAAACCATATCATCATCATAATTCAGTACCATCACGCCATCGCCAGCAAATACACGCGCTTTTGCTTTTGCGTATTCGACCAAATCCCCATGACGATCTAAGTGATCTGCTGAAATATTCAAAACTGTGGAGGCCACAGCATTGAGCACATGCGTGCGCTCCAGCTGAAAACTCGATAACTCTAAAACATAAAGTTGTGCGTCATCTGCCAGTAAATCGAGCGCTGGCGTGCCTAAATTGCCTCCAACACCTACATTTTTACTGCATGCCTGTGCCATTTCACCTAGCATGGTGGTGACGGTACTTTTGCCGTTTGCACCACTAATTGCCACAATTGGTGCTTTGGCAAGTGATGCAAACAAATCAATATCGCTGATGGATTTTGCGCCATTATTTAATGCGCCAGCAATAAACGGTTCACTTAAAGACACGCCTGGACTTACGAATAAGTGTGTTGCTTCTTCAAATATTTCAGCGGTAAATGGCTTAACACGACTATCGAGTAAATCAAAAAAATAGCCTAAATCAGTCAGAAAACGGGCAATCGATTTTCCCGTAATACCTTCACCCACAATGACAATACGAGAAGCATCCGTTAAATTAAACGTATGCTGTAATATCTGACGAGTATGTTGTATTGTCATTTTTTATCTCAATTTCAAACTAGCTAAGCCAATCAACACTAAAATCACGGTAATAATCCAAAACCTGACAATCACGCGAGGCTCCGGCCAGCCTTTTAACTCGAAATGATGGTGAATGGGCGCCATACGAAACACACGTTTACCCGTCAATTTAAATGATATCACTTGAATCATAACAGACAGCGTCTCCATCACAAATACGCCGCCCATAATAACAAGCACCATTTCTTGACGAACTAGCACCGCCAAGACACCTAGTGCCGCTCCGAGCGCAAGTGCGCCAACGTCACCCATAAAAACCATGGCGGGATAGGTGTTAAACCATAAAAACCCTAACCCAGCGCCCACTAACGCAGCGCAAAATACCACTAACTCCCCTGCATGAGGCAAGGAAGGAATGGCTAAATAAGTTGAAAAGGTGGCATGTCCAGATAAATAAGCAAATACACCTAGTCCCGCAGCAACCATCACTGACGGCATAATAGCCAGTCCATCAAGCCCATCTGTTAAATTGACGGCATTACTGGTTCCAACAATCACAAAATAAGCAAAAATGACATAAAACCATCCCATATCAAACACAAGGTCTTTGAAGAATGGGACAAAAAATTGCGTTTCTACAGGCAATACAGCTGTTTTATATAAAAATAACGCTGCTCCAAAACCAATAATGGACTGCCATAGATATTTCGATTTTGCAGACAATCCATCGCTATTACCCTTCATAACTTTACGATAGTCATCAATAAATCCGATAACACCATAACTGAGCGTCACCAGTAAAATGACCCAAATATACCGATTACTCAAATCTGCCCATAATAGCGTTGTCAATGTAATGGCAACTAAAATAAGAGCGCCGCCCATGGTTGGTGTACCCGCTTTTTCATAATGCGATTGAGGACCTAATTCACGAATACTTTGACCAATTTTATTACGACTCAATTTACAAATCATCGTCGGGCCAATAATAAATGAAATAATAAGCGAAGTGAGAACCGCTAGAATGGCACGAAAGGTTAAGTAATGAAAAACACGAAAACCGCTATCAAAGTTAATTAAATAATCGGCAAAATAATATAACATGGCTTAAATTCCTGTTGTGTTTACTAAAGCAGCCGCGATATTTTCCATACGTTGTGCGCGTGAGCCTTTAATTAAAAGTGTTTCATTGCCTGTTAAGCGCGGCATAAGCGCTTTCAGTAATTCATCTTGCGACGTAAAATAATAACCATTGTCACCAAAAGCCATCACGGTATGTCTCATTTTTTCACCTACAGCAAATAATCCTTTGATATTATATTTTTTTAACGTGCCGCCCATCTCTTTATGCAAACGGTCACTTTCTTCACCGAGTTCTCCAAATGCACCTAAAACGACCCAATGTTCACCTTCACATAGCTCTAAAACATCTAAGGCTACTTTTAATGATGACGTGTTTGCGTTATAAGTATCGTTAATTATTTTGCACCCTAAATACCCCGTTTGCAGTTGCAAACGTCCATTCACCGGCAACATTTTTTCTAAACCCTGTTTAATTTGAGACAGTGAAATTCCAAGTGCCAAGCTCGATGCCCCGGCACCCAGTGCATTGAGTACATTATGATTTCCAACTAAAGGTAAATCGATACGAATTCGCTCGCCATCAAAAATTAAATCAAATTGACTGACAAATCTATCCGACTCACACTGAATCACGATATTTTCAGCAAAAACATCTGCCGTATTTTCTATCCCAAAAGATAACCTTTTTCGACTGCCAACAACACCCGTCCAATAATCAAAAAATACATCATCGGCATTCAAAATAGCTACACCATCGGAGCCTAACGCTTCAACTATTTCACCTTTCGCTTTTGCAATGTTCTCAATGCTTCCAAAGCCTTCTAAATGGGCAGCGCCTACATTAGTCACAATAGCAACATCAGCTTTTGCAAATTGACTAGTATAAGCAATTTCACTGACATGATTTGCCCCCATCTCAATCACCGCATAACGATGATTTGGTGATAAACGTAGCAAGGTTAATGGCACACCAATATCGTTATTTAAATTACCTTGTGTAAACAATACGTCGTCGGTAACACTTAAAATAGACGCCAACATTTCTTTCGTTGTTGTTTTACCGTTACTACCTGTCACACCAATGACTTTCAGATTTATGCGCTCACGCCAAGCACCTGCAATTTGTGCTAGCGCTAAATGCGTATCCTCTACCAGAATCTGAGGTAAATTCGTTGCCATTTTTTGATGAACAAGCACAGCAGTGGCTCCCTGATGCTCTGCAAGTTCTACAAAATCATGCCCATCGAAGTTTTTACCTTCAATTGCCACATAAAGCTGACCATTTTGCAACGTACGTGTATCGATACTTAATCCATTGATTTCGCAGTTATGTCCAATTAACGTTCCGTGAACACATGCCGCAATATCAGTTAATGTCATTTTTATCATAAAGTTGCCAACACTTCGCGAACACATTGCGTATCGTTAAATGGATATTGAACACCTTCAATTTCTTGATACGATTCATGGCCCTTTCCTGCAATCAAAATACAATCTTGAGTACTAGCTTGCAAAATAGCTTCTTTAATCGCCTGCGCTCGATGATGAATAATTTGGTGTTTTTGCAACAGACAGCCACTCAAAATAGCTTGCATAATTTCTTCATTAGATTCAAATCGCGGATTATCATCGGTCAAATAAACCTGATCCGCATATTGCTCAGCAATACGCCCCATTTGAGGACGCTTTCCACTATCACGATTACCACCGCACCCAAATACCACCGATAAACTGCCTTGCGTGTGTTGACGCAAACTTTTCAACACTTTTTCTAGTGCATCGGGCGTATGAGCATAATCAATAATCACAAGTGGCTGATTATTCTCACCACCCAAACGCGTCATGCGACCATCAACAGACTTTAAAGTAGCTAATTTTTTAGCGGCAATCGGAAAGTCAACGCCAAGCGCCAACATAACCCCTAATGCGCAAAGCACATTTTCTAAGTTAAAGCACCCAATCAATGGAATATGTAATGTCTGTCTCTGATCTTGCCAACGAATGTCACATTCTATGCCACTCAAATTCAGTTGCACATTGTTTGCTACCAATGTGTCACCTCGTAGTGATTGATTCTCAAGCGCACTCACACCAATAATAGTGACATCCGGTGCAATCACATCGATGACCCTTTCGCTCATCGCATCATCTAAATTGATCACAGCAAAGTGAAGATTATTTGTGCGAAATAGCTGTAATTTTGTCTCTAAATACGCATCCATTGTGCCGTGATAATCTAAATGGTCACGACTTAGATTGGTAAAAACAGCACCGTTGAATTCCACGCCATTGACTCGCCCTTGCGCAAGGCCATGCGAGGAAACTTCCATTGCAACGAATTGAAAATTTGTTTTTTTGAGTGTTGCGAGTATTTTCTGAACAGCTAGGGCATCAGGCGTTGTGTTGACTGTTTTATGAAGTTGCGAAGGCGTTCCCCAACCGAGCGTACCAATAAACGCACAATTTGCAAGCATTTGACTTAAAAATTGACTGCAAGAAGTTTTACCATTCGTACCCGTTATTCCAATAACGGCCATCGCTTGTGATGGATGCTGATAAAAACGTGAAGCCATCTCCCCCAAATTCTGCAATAAATCGGGAATACCAATCGCAACCGTTTTGGACATATCAAAATACGTTTCTGCAATATGCGCATCTTGACTATCGAATAAAATTGCCACTGCGCCATTCTCAATGGCCTGATTTGCATACGCAAGGCCATGTTGCTTCGCGCCATGAAGCGCAATAAATACACTTCCTTCAATAATTTCATGACCATTTAACGACAATCCCAGCACCTCAAGATTGGAATCGATCTCTAGCCAAGGCTCAAGCCATTCGCGTAGCGTCATCATAAAATCTAATTTTTCCCCATCAATAGTACGGGCATATTATCAGATTGATCCGGCGCAACCTCAAGAATACGTAATGCACCGCTCATGACTTTAGAAAAAACGGGAGCAGAGACGATACCACCATAGTATTGTCCAGCAGAAGGCTCATCAATCATCACTACAATAATCAAACGGGGATTACTCGCAGGTGCCATGCCCGCAAACACCGAAAAATAGCTTTTTTCAACATAGCCGCCTGCACCCGCTTTTTTAACTGTCCCCGTTTTTCCTGCAACACTATACCCATCGACGCGAGCTTCGTAAGCGGTGCCGTCTTTTGCGATAACCGTTTCCATCATGGCGCGAACACTTTTTGCTGTGCGACTGGTAAAAATACGTTTTGTTTCGGGGTCTTCATTGCGTTTAAATAAACTCACCGAATGCAAAATACCATTATCTGCAAGTGCTGTATAAGACCGAGCTAATTGAAGAGCCGAGGCACTTAGACCATAACCGAATGCAAGTGTCGCTTGGTCAAAGGGTTTCCAACTTGCGTAATCAAGTAGCGCCCCATTGGCTTCACTTGGAAATCCCGATGCGGTCGCCTCACCAAATCCCAGTTGATGATAAACATCCCAGAAATATTTTGGTGGCATACGCAATGCCATCTGACTAACCGCAATATTACTCGACTTTTTAATTACCCCTGTTAAATCAAGCGTCCCATAATTATGAACATCTTTTACAACATGAGTACCTATATCAAAACTTCCGTTAGTTTCAAATTTTTCATCAGGGAGAACATAATGCCCATCTAACGCAGCTGCGACGACAAAAGGCTTAACGGTTGATCCCGGCTCAAAAATATCGGTGAAAGCGCGATTACGATATAAATTTTCTTTTAAATTTTTGCGGGTATTGGGATTGAACGACGGCTGATTCACTGCGGCAAGAATCTCACCATTCTTCGCATCTAACACGACAAGTACTGCAGACTTCGCATGATTCACTGTCACAGCTTGAGCTAATTCTCGATACGCTAAATATTGAATTCGCTGATCAATACTCAATTCTAATGTTTTACCTGATACAGGCTCTTTGATATTTTCAACATCATCAATAATCTGACGTTTACCATCTCGAATCACGCGCTTACTTCCCGCAACACCGCGCAAAAGGTGATCATAAGCAGCCTCTAAGCCTTCTTGACCTTTATCATCTAAATCAGTAAAACCAATTAAATGCGCGGCAACACCACCCGTTGGATAGAATCGTTTGAATTCACGCTCGAAATAAACGCCGGTCATTTTTAAGTTTTTGACTTGATCCGCTAAATTCGGACTGACCTGCCTTGCAATATACGCAAATTGCTTGTGCGTATCCGTGAGTAAATCGTCGATTTTACCAGAAGGTACACTGAGCATGTGCTCGAGTTGTTTAATTTGCCAACGCGAAGCGCCACGAAACTCTTGTGGATTGATCCAAACAGATTCAACGGGCGTGCTAATTGCAAGCGGAGCGCCATTTCGATCCCGAATAATACCGCGATACGCAGGCACCGCCACATCACTAATATGTCGCATATCACCTTGCGCCTGCAGAAAATCTTTATCAAAAACTTGCAAACTCACGGCTTTTGCAACTAACGTCACCATACCGAAAATAATCACACCCAAAACCCAACGCCGACGCGCTGAAAAATCGCGCGTAAATAACGTAATTTCGTTTTTATGTCGCTGATACTTCATTAGGGTTTGATATAAATGATTTTTTCTCGTGCAGGCAGAACAAGCCTTAATTGCTCACGCGCAACTTGTTCGACACGATTTTGTTCGGAGAGAGTGGTCAGTTCGAGTTGCAGTTGCCCCCATGCCACTTCGTATTGATCGAGAATTTTTTCTTGTTTTTGAATGTCGATAAAAATGAGACGTGAATTATATTTTTTATAAATCACTAATAATGCCGATATAACTAAAGTTATGGCAAGTAAGCTCATACCAAAGAAACGCGCCATGAAATTAAACCCGCTCAGCAACACGCATGACAGCACTACGCGAACGAGGATTTAACTCAATTTCACTTTGGCTTGGTTTAATAGCTTTGCTCAACACGGTTAACACACCTTTTTCAATATCTGCTTCTTTAATAGGTAACTTTCCAACATATTTCGCACTCGATTCATTGCGCATAAATCTTTTCACTATTCTATCTTCAAGAGAATGAAATGAAATCACCACAAGTCGACCTTGATGATTCAATAATTTTTTGGCTTGGTCAAGTACGGAACTTAGCTCACCTAATTCATTATTCACGGCAATACGAATAGCTTGAAAACTTCGTGTTGCAGGATGTTTATGTTTTTCACGAATGGGAATGGTATCCTCAATCAATTTAGCAAGCTGACGCGTGGTTTCAATAGACTGTGTTAACTGATACGCCTTAATAGCACGTGAAATTTGCCGTGCAAAGCGTTCCTCGCCATAATCAAATAAAACATGCATTAAACTTTTTTCATCGATTTGAGCCAGCCACTGCGCAGCAGATAAACCTTGCGAGCAATCCATTCGCATATCAAGCTCACCATCATTCATAAAACTAAAGCCACGCGTTTCATCATCAAGTTGAGGAGATGATACCCCTAAATCCAGGAGAATACCGTCAATCTTAGCCGTTAATCCGCGTTGTTCAACTATCGCATCCATTTGAGAAAATGCGGCATGATGGAGAGAAAATCGAGTATCTTGCCGCATTATTTGTGCATTTTCACACTCAATGGCCGTATTATCACGATCAAATGACAATAATTGTCCCTTTTCGCCCAATGCTTCTAACATTCGTCGACTATGCCCACCGCGTCCGAAAGTGCCATCTATATAAACACCTTCTTTCTTAATCGCTAAATGTTGCAATGCCTCTTCTAGCATGACCGATAAATGGACCATCTAATACCCTTTTGTTATTAAAAGACTTAATTAATATTATTCAATAATTAAGCTTTTATGAACTGTTAATTGCAACTCACTTTAGTCAAATGTGATTTTATCGTGCATTTTTAACGATTAAAACTCAACCGACATTGCTTTTAGATCATAGAAAAATGTTCATTTTTCTCAACTCATTACTTTTAAAACAATAAATTATATTGTTATTTCTAAATTAAGGGAAAGAGTTAACCTATAAGCCGGATTTTGTCTTGGACAGTCATTCATCTAGGCGTTCAGTCACCTGAACGCTCAAGCAATCTACCCGAAAGCCGCAAGGGCGTGCGTTAGCTTTCCTATTTGATCTTGCTCCGAGTGGGGTTTTCCCTGCCACACCTGTTACCAGTTGCGCGGTGCGCTCTTACCGCACCATTTCACCCTTACTGATTTGTTAAAAACAAATTTAGCGGTATATTTTCTGCGGCACTTTCCGTAGGCTCACGCCTCCCAGTCATTATCTGGCACTCTGCCCAGTGGAGTCCGGACTTTCCTCCCTCCTATCATTACAATAAAACGGCGACCATCCAGTCAACTCTTTCTCGCGTTAGTTTAGCACATTAGTTGGATTTTGCATTGCGAGCACGTAATCAATTTACGATATAGGACTTTTTTAATGCGGGATAATATGAATCTCCGCATTGAAAATGTCGTTTTATTAGACGCTACCTATTCGGCAGGAAAAAATGACGCTAGCTATCAAGCACAAAATAGCGTTTTTAAGCTGCCTATTCGGCAGTGAGTGTAAACGTAAATGCTATCATATTTACCACACATTTTATAAACTGCCTGCACGGCAGAAAATATCATAAATATCAACATTTGAATTTGTTAACACCTCTAAACTACCTGCACGGCAGTGAACGTTCAAATTGAGACGTTCTGATAAAATGTTATCTATAAACTGACTATTCGTCAGTCCACTTTAAAATTGTATTAGCTAATGTCGCGATCATTTTCTAAACTACCTGTACGGCAGTGAATAAAATAATAATGGTTAAATAAAAAGAAACAATTTATAAGCTGTCTATTCGGCAGTGACACCCACGCCACTCCAAATTAAAAGTGACGCCATACTGCCTATACGGCAGAAAATTCGAATAGTTGCATAATGAAAAAAACAAAAATTTATAAACTATCTATTCGACAGTAATAAAATAAGATGGCGCTTAAAAAATAGGAACCGTACTTTTATCACTTAACCCGTACGTTGAAAACACAAATTCATCACTCGGACTGGTTTTTTGCGAATACACGACAAATAGGCGAAAACTCTCACCATTGCTGGCGCTTTTTATGCTCATAAACGGCAAATCTGTTCGCTGCTCTGAATGTGAGCGTAATTTAAATAAGGCTTCCTCAAAGGAAATAGATTCGCGTTTCGCTTTACGCCGTGCTAAACGTGCATTACTGCTTTTAAGTTGAACACGCTGGAAACACGCAAAAGTCGTTACGTTTTCCGGTACGTCTCGAATATTTGTGACATGCACATAATCACTGAGTTTTCGAAAAGTATGTTTTGCATTAAACTGTTCAAGCATAACAATATTCTCTGCAAATACCCGAATCTTATCTCCTAATGTATTTGTCAGTGGATTATATTTGGGAAACGAAACGCCTATAGGTTGCAAACCGCCTTTTTGCACGGAAAGTAAAGAATTCTCGCGCTGCATATCAACTAATTTAAGGTGCAATTGTTGATACACTTTCTGTAACAAAAAATTAAGCGAAATATCCACGTCTGGCAACAATGTAATTTCTAAATAAACGGTCATGTCACTTACTCTTTTTCGCTTTCGCCAAATACACCACCACGCACTAAAACCGCCATGACATAATGCTCGGCTTCTTTATTCTCTAATTGTCTACCACGGGCAAATTTGTCAAAGAGTGAGAAAAAATCAACTTTTTCTTTTGGCGTTCTAAATGCTCGCCCTAGATTTGTCACGGCGCCATAAGGCTCAATTGCTATGGGTTTACCATGCTCTGAAAATTCGGGATACCACGTATCAATCGAGCGCAATGCATTACCAATTTTCTGCGAATGCAACGCAGCGACATTTTTAACATGATAAAGAATTTTACTTTTTTTCGATTTACTATTGCCTTTATCAAGGACTAATTCCTCACTAGGATAGACGTCTTGCGCATGACCAATTTGAGCATAAGCACTCACTTCCAAAAGTAAAAATTTCACTTTACCCGACAACGCATCCGCAATATGTGTTGCTAAATCAACAATATCGTCACTGATATCATCAAAATGTTGTGTACTAATTTGCGTTCCATCAAAAACCCATTTCTTAGCGGCATTTGAGATTTTGACATGAATTTCAAGTTGTTCAACTCCCACGCGATTGCGCCACAAAAAACGGCCATTGGCTATATTGATCGCATAGCGTTTAGCGATGGTCATAAATCCTTCCTCTGCAATATACGATTTTACGGCGTTTTGATATGCTTCATAAAAGACAGCGTTATTACAGGCAGAAGGAAATTCAACGCCACTGAGAATTTTCAACGTAAAGCTTAGCTTTAGCGTATCGTGTTCGGGCAAAAGTGAGCAACTATCGACAGTTTGCAAATTTGCTTTTTCAACCTCAGCATCCAATCGTATTGAATCATCTTGTAGCGCTTTTTTTAATCTATTAGAAATGGTACCACGCACAGATTTTTCGCGTAATTCAAGCGGATAGTCCAAAGTACCACGCTGCTGCCATGTTGTGCCATACAAATAGCCATCAGAGGGAACGAGTTTCTTCTCAAAAGCAAGAACAGAGGCTTTATCATCTTTTTTAATTGCCATTTAATATACCATCCTTTGAATGTGTAGTTTTTTTATGAATTTTGCTTGCAAAGATACAAATTATTCTTTAAATCAGCGTGATAATGCCAAAACATCTCGTCAATATTTTTTATTCGATACGGCCTAACAAATTCACCTAATGTCACCACGCTTTCTGCAAAGCGGTGGGGCACTAATTGATCTCGTTGATTTTCTGCACGTCCAAGTGCACTAACACCATGAAACCCTGTTGAGACAGGCACAATATTTCCGTATATCTTACGTTTTTTTATCCATTCAATTCCGCCACCCACTTCGCCAATTTCACAACGGTGCTGCATTGTTAGATAATCGAGTAACGAATCAATGGCATTTTTTCCTTTTTCCATCGACGCAATCATCAAATCGCGTCTCTCAATCAAAATATACGAGGGCATTAATCGACGCATCAATGAACGATGGACGTTTTCATCATGTAACTTAATTAATTCAGGTGGTTGAAAATGTAAAATATCCCCCCCCGCTAACTTTAATTGATGTAAATGTAATACTAGAATCTCTAAAAGTTCGTTTTCATCAAAAGGTAAGCCTTCACACGCAATAACCAGTGAAACGTTAATATGACAGCGCGCCTCCTCAATAAAAGCTGATCGAGAACCATCTTTCTCAAGGGGACTACCTCGGCCAACAATGGAATACACAAAATCGCCACGACCTTTATAAACTTGCAAATCAAGTTCATGGCACGCAATGCCAACACCGTCAAAACACAATTCATCAAATCCATCTTGATTAAGCTTTCGCTGTAATGCGTGAACAGCGCCAAGCCAAGCCGTCATCGCCGGAAAACCTACTGTACAATTACTTGATAAGGCATTCGCATTCTGAATATTAATATGAGGCAGAAACAAAATCGTTTTCACAGAAACCCATCCTTGTTTTTTTCAATAAAAGCGCTTATTTCGCTCAAAATTGCCTCACTTAACACCTTCGCTTCTTTTCCCATCATTTTTTTATATCCCTCTACAAACCAAAGAACAAAATCCTGAGTGATCAGCGGTAGCCAACTTTCATCTTTTACTCTCTCTTTCGTCCATAATGAATCCAACCAAATTTTTTGATAATGGGGAAGCTGTGTTTTCTCTGACCAACCTGCTTCAAACTGTCTCAATTGCCAAATTCGCCCAACCATAACGTCCATCATGCAATGGATCAGATTATTCTCGCTTTCACTTAACGAAAAATAATCTCCCTCTTGCGTTATCGAGCGATGAAAAGCCTTAAAACCTTCTTTGTACAAACTAGAATTAGCACTACTTTTAAAAAAATCAGTCGGGGGCGGCACTATCGAACGTGTTTTTAATTGCGGTGGGATACACGTCAGCAAATACGATTCCCCATGAAACTTATTGTTTAAAACACTTATGTTTTGGGGTTTCGTTCCACCAAAACCAATAACCACTAAATCGTGTATCTCATCAAACCCCTGTTTATGAAATACACTATTTTTTTCTGCATCTCGTGCTTGTTTGGTTTCATCTGAAAAGCGCAATTTTTGTACGCGATCTTTGAGTGCAAAAATCAATCCCGAAGGCGTGAGAATTGAAAGTAAGTGATAATTGTCATCTACAGGAAAATAGACCTGTTTGACTTGGCTACTTGTTTGGACTTTAGGAAATTTATCGCGTTTTATCGCTAAAAAATTGAACCGTAATGTCTCAAATGGCGTCAATACAACACTAAATTGTGCCCGAATGATCGACGTATCATTTTCTAAGTGCTCTAAAACTGTTTTACCATCCATTAGCGTAAGCGATAAAAACTTATACACATCCAGTGCTGCCGCATTGCCAAATACATCAAGTTCCGCGTCCACATTCCCTGATCGTAAAAATCCATCTGCAATAAACTCACTTTTAAAAACAATCGAACTTGTTTTAGCACTTGGATGCGTAAATTTACTTGGATGACTAACCAGTGATAATTGCCCTGCTCTCTTTGCGGCTTCGGGAATCCAATTTTCAGGAAGAAAGCTCTCTTCTACTTGACAATCCGGAACCTTATTACCCAAACTTTTCAATTTTGCCGCTTTGCGCTCAAGCAAAAAAGCGTGTATTGCGTTATCTAACATTATGTTACCTTTTCAATCTTTTTCGTTTCAGTCCATGAAAATTGTTGCAATACTCAAGTTAAAGAAAAAACACCCACTACTGCGTAGCGGCACTTTTCGCCATCATTCCAAATGCACTGCAATACAGAAGTCCATTTTGTGCATCTTGGGGCAAACTAATTTCGCTGTAACGCATCGCAATTTCACTTGCTGCCATAGATTTTTTATTCGCCATTTTTTTTATCACAGCCGCATAATCATTCTGAAGCCATAAACGCTTAAAATAGTGTTGACTCAATTCGCGCATTTCAATGCGTCTAACTCCCTCGATACTGACAAATTTTCCTTTTTCATTTTTTTCAACAAACTGCCACGTATCATCTTCAACTTGAATTAAATGGCATTTCGTACTTCTTTCATGTAATTCAAAAGGCGTCAACGCTTGGGGTATCGCCGTCAAAAACCAACAGGCATTAATCCAACCTGCTAAATTCTCAGCACCTTTCTTGTCATACGCCGTCAACGATTGCGTCATCACATGTGGTTTTGTCGAAAAATCAGGTTCAATAATCGACCAATCAAACGTATAACGTTGCCCAATTTCAGTCGATGAATTAGTCACTAAAATATAAATAACGTGTTGGGCCTTACTTTTCTCAATTTGTTTACGAATAATCGAATTTTCAAAAGTAACATTGATATTTTCACGATAAAGGACGGCATCAAGATGTTGCTCTTGCTCATTTCGCATGAACAACACTTGCTGACTGTGATGCAACATAATTTTAATATCCACGTCATTCGACCATTCGTGCTTCATCAAAAATTCGGCTAACTCAATGCAAGAGGCCGTATTCGCCATATTGAGTAGACCAAAGGACACTTTTTTACCCGTAGGCTTATGGAGAATAGAATGCCGTATGTGTTGATAACGAATCATGTTAATGACCGTATCATCCTTAAAGTTATCTAAAGGAATTTCTTCATTTTTATGTTTCACCGATTTTTGAACTGTTTTTTTTCCGTACGTTGTCATAAATTCTGTATGAAAATGTCTAAATTCGAGTTGGCAATGTTCTTTAACTGTAATAGAGTGAACTTGCGTAGATGATTCGTTGACCCATGCACATCCAATGTTTTGGTTGAAACCACGTGAACGAGCAAAAATTTGCCAGCCCGATTGGTACGCATTGAAATAGCCTTCTGCAACATCTTGAGTCAAATTCGAGGAAGAAAGAATCACCTTGCGCCCTAGCATCCCCGCTAAATGAATTAAACGACCAAGCGCTACTAAAGTATCACTATCAAAATAATCCATTTCATCAAGCACTAAATCTGAAGACATTAATCGTAAACAGGGCAAAATATAGTGATTACCATTTGACGTTTGCGTAGCCGCAATTAAACTTTCAATGGTGCAAGCTAATACAGGGGAATAAAGAAATTTTTTATCGCGGGTTTCTTTGAAGAGCGTTGCTGTACTTTCATCAAAAATTGAGCAATCAAAATCCACTTCATTATTGAGCAATTCATCAACCAAATAATCACCTGATGTATTTTCAAGCGATAGCGTTGATTGTTTATAAAATCTTGCAGGCATTTTTGCGCCAATCACAACTGCCAATTCTGAACTATCAAGTCCAAGTTGGGCGCGATATTGCTCACCTGTTTGAAGCGTTAATTTATTTGACCCCAACGCAAAAACACCACGCAGACTATCTGATTCTGGAGATAAAGCACGCAATATTTTTGCATTAGCACCTATTTTTTCATCATTTCTTTGAGCGATATTTACCGCAAAAAAACCGTAATGCGAAGTATTGATATTTTCACTATGACGCCAATTTTTTATAACAGGCACTATATTGTCTTGCCAAGAAAAAAGGGACGAGGACGGCTCCCTTTTAAGTTTAGCCATATCTTGAGCGCAAGGTAATTTTGATTCCATTTCAGGAAAGTAATGCACTGCTTTTAGCGCATTATCCAAAACACTCACGAGATGTTCATCAAGCCTCTTTGTTTTATTATCAATTCGCGCAAATGCGTTAAATTCACTCAGCCATTTAGGACTAGCTTCTTGAGCACTGCCAACATAATCCCCTAGCATTAATGCTAAACGGGCATGATGCAATACCAAGCGCCAAGTATCATCTTCAATTACTTTATCAGCTAACAGAGCACAATCTTGCATTTTTGTAGCCCATTTCTTCGCTTCTCTGCACCATTGCGCTGATTGACTAGGAAGTCCATTTAAAAAGGCTAAACTTTGCGCAGAGCAATCACCATGGCGATAGCCAAAATCAACCGTAATGGCTGACAGTAATTGCTTAAAATCTTTTGGTGGCGCTTTACCTCGCCAATCATTTTGTGGCAAAGGCAAACGATGATGTGAAAGAATGAGCCAACTAATTAAACAGGCAAGAGGGGGCAAATCTTTGAGAGGACGTTGAACAGTATTTTTTGTCACTGTATCGAGTATTTGAGCTTCATTAATCTCTGCAATCGCGAGTCTTTCGAGCCAAGCTGAATCTGTTTTATCACCATTGATAAATGCATGAAATAATAAACAAGAAACCCATTCATGACTCAATGCTTCATCCGGAAATTGATTCGACTTACCTGTTTGTTGAAAGCAAGCAGCGGCATGCCCCCAATCATGAAATAATGCCGCAACCGCTGTAATACTTTTAATCAAGGGTAAATATTGCCAGGCATTGTCACTAGGTAAATTAATGAAGTCACTGACTGGCACCGTAGATTGTGTCGTAAATTTATGACGATTCCCAACAATCCAAACCAACTCAGAATCTAACTGATCTCGAAAGGCGAAGCACAAAACTGCGGTATTTTTAGTTGCAATACGACGCAACTGTTTTTTAACCGTTTGCAGTCCTTCATCCGTCATAATGGTTTGCCACGTGTTCTCTCCAATGCGATTAGCAAAATTATCAAGAATCTGTGCTGTTTTTGATAACGCATTTTTTTCACATTCTGAAACAAAATTGACGATCATAATCTATACCCCTCAGCACTCATTTGTTTTACCGCATCTAACATAAAATCTAACGCATTGTGTCTTGTAAATAGTTCTAAACATTGCTGGCGAAACGCTTGCTCACTCATTTTGGCTTTCGCACAAATAAAAGCTAACGGTAAAATTAACGTGTCTTTAATCAAATCAGCCACATCAAATACCAACGCTCCACGCCTTGAATTCGAATGCATCACAGCAAAGCCATACGGAATACCAAGAACCCAAAGAGTCGTAGCGGCAAGCCCATAAGCCAGATATTCACCCTGATTTAAAAATAAATTCACTTCATCACGCCCTTCTTCATTGCGAATAAAATCCGACTGTTTCGTAGAATCTGACGCAATTTTATAGAGCTGCTTGGTGAATGCCGTATCTAAAGACAATAATTTTGAAACGTCCTGGCATTGCTCAATTTTCTCAGCAAAGCCCTTTATCGCTTTTTCTGTTAAAACGTCGTCTAAATAGAATCCTTCTCTTTGAAAATCTTTATCTTTTGACCAAACTTGCTCGATATAACGTAATCTCAGCTGCTGAAGTTGCTTTGCAATGTGTAGGCGTTTCGTTTCATCAAACCAAAATGCCATCCAGCTCTGTAAATAGTCTGTTGGTCGATATTGATTTTGCGCAGAGAACCACTCAACGTCCATTGCCGCCACAAGGGGTGTACCACCACTACCACTAAAACCAATTAAAACGCCCTCACTCGTAAGCATTTTGACGGCAGACTGTGTAATTGACGTGCTTGAGCCCAGCAAAATCACTGTTGTATTGGCAATAGGAATGTTAAACGATTGCGTTACATCTTCTGTTTGCTGAATATAAACAACGCGCCCTTCTTTCACCATAACGCGGCATTTTTCTAAATAAAAAATGTTAGCGCGCTTAGAGTAAAATATTGCTTTCGAATCAGTGAATTGTTCCATTTTGTGTTTCTCGCTTAATTAAACGCGCACATCATCGCCGTGGACGTCATTAATATGCTTTATTATTTCTTCAGTTATATTTGTGTATCCACAAGCTGAAATTCATCAGCCAAAATCAAACAACCCGTGTTAGCGAACGATTTTCAAAAAAGAAACAGGGATCTTTTATTCATGGAAATACAAAGTGTCACGAAAACTATATCAATTAATGACAGCCTAATCAGAACTTTAAGTCAAAAATGTGACGCAGTTCTCATTTTTAAAATTTTTAGCCTTGCAAACAAAGAACTACTGGAAGATTTACAATGCGCTGCATACCTTGCTAGCATTAAAAAACGACCATTCGAATGATTTTTCAGCACAAAATCTGATTTAAAGTTTTAAGGATGCAACGTGAACCTTTATAATGACGCTTTAATTTATTTATTCTTCTGAGGAAAACAATGGCTGTTTACAGTACAAACGAATTTAGATCTGGCTTAAAAATCATGCTTGACAACGATCCTTGCGCAATTATCGAAAATGAATTTGTAAAGCCAGGTAAAGGACAAGCGTTCAATCGAGTCAAAATCCGTAACTTAAAAACCGCTCGAGTAATTGAACGTACGTTTAAATCAGGTGACACCCTTGAAGGCGCTGATGTGGTTGACATGGAAATGCAATATCTCTACAACGACGGGGAATATCGTCATTTCATGAATCAAGAGTCGTTTGAGCAATACCAAGCTAATGCAAAAACTGTCGGTGATGCGGCACTTTGGCTCAAAGATCAAGATATGTGCACCGTGACGCTTTGGAATGATGCACCACTGGCTGTCACACCATCGAATTTTGTGGAACTCGAGATTGTTGAAACGGATCCAGGTGTTCGGGGTGATACGTCAGGCGGTGGTGGTAAACCAGCAAAATTATCTACAGGCGCTGTGGTTCGCGTTCCTTTATTTGTTCAACAAGGCGAAATAATCAAAGTCGATACACGCACAGCAGAATATATTTCACGTGTAAAAGAATAAAAAAAAGTGCAATCCACACTGCACTCACCTTGGCAACCAAGTTGCTTGATTGAATCATTGCAACGTAGAGCGTGGATGCTCAGTCGCATTCGCGCTTTCTTTGAGACGCGACAGGTTCTTGAAGTTGAAACGCCACTCCTAAGTCATGCAAGCGGCACCGATCCTCAACTCGCTTTTTTTACGTCAAACTACAACACACCACCCAAAACGCAAACTCTTTTTCTACAAACGTCGCCAGAATTTGCTATGAAACGGTTGCTTGCCAGCGGCAGTGGTTCGATTTATCAAATTTGTAAAGCCTTCCGCAATGGCGAAGCAGGGCGATTCCATAATCCTGAATTTACTATTTTAGAATGGTACCGTGTAGGGTTTGATTTAAATACATTAATGGATGAAGTCGAGGCATTATTTAACGATTTGTTTGAGGGACAATTAGAAGCATCTCAACGTATTGCTTATTCGCGCATTTTCGAGCATTACACCGGACTTAACGCACTGACATTTTCACACCAAGCCTATAGCGAATTCGCCAAACGTGAAAATCTGCATGATGCGATTAGCTTATGTGGTGAAAATCATGCGTTATGGCTGGATTTTTTATTTAGTTTTTGTGTTCAACCGCATTTAGGTAAAAATGCCTTATGCTTAATCTATGGCTATCCCGCCTGCCAATCGTCACTTGCAAGATTAAATACTGACAATCCTTTACTGACAGATAGGGTAGAAGTCTTTATTAATGGCGTAGAATTAGGTAATGGATTTTATGAATTAACGCACTCACTTGAACAAAACACGCGGTTTGAAGCTGAAATTGCGACAAGGAAATATGAAAATTTACCCACTGCAACAAAAGATACGCGCTTACTTGACGCATTAGACGCAGGACTTCCTGATTGCGCAGGAATTGCCATCGGTCTGGATCGGGTATTAATGATTTTGGAAAAAAGTACTTCAATTTCAGAGGTGTTAAGTTTTGATATAGCACGTGCTTAACATTAAAAAGGCGTAGCAAATTACACTTGCTACGCCTTTATCATTAGAGGGTCTTTTATAAATTTATCTTCTATTGTTGATTTTCATCATCCACTTTTGATAAACCGTCTAATGACCAGTTACTAGGCTCTGCAGCACCACTGGTATCGTCACCATTTTTGTAGCTAATACGACACACATATTTATGTTTTGTAGGTGGTGTCGCTTCTTTCAATACATCGGCCTCTGCACTAACAACATATTCATACCCGCCCAAACTCCATGCATTTAATGGTTTTTCAGGCAGATTCACCGTTGTTTTTTCGTCTAAACTCGCTTTAAGATGCTCGTTGCAATGCTGAAAAGCAAATTGCGACATTTCTGAGGACTGTGAAATCATACTGCCTTGATCTTTGCTATCCACAAGAAATAAATCAGACGTCGCCGCATCTTTTGCAATAGGAATGAGGAGTTCGCGCTGGAAAACAATCAGGGCAATCACCCCAATAATAATGATTAGAATTCTTTTTTTACTTGTTTTATTCGTCGTTGTTTGATCGTCCATAGTTACCCTAATTAATAAAGTTAATGAAGCAACCATATTGTAACACAAGTCATTTACTGAATTTATGACGTTGCCCACCTAAAACTCACACTACATACTCTAAACTTGTGTATTTACCAATTACGACTAGGCATTTAATTGCCTTTCATGACATTTTCCACTTAAAGCTTAATGATTTATAGATAAAATCAAGCTAAAAATTAGCCGCGTTAGTGGCGTTATAACCTTTTCAAAATTATGATTTTTGCTTATAAAGTGCCATAACCTGTTTCACATAATTTTGTGTTTCAGGATAAGGCGGAATAGAATTATTGTGACGCAAAACAGAGTTTTCTCCCGCATTATAAGCGGCGATAGCAAGATCTAAATTATTTGGGAATAAGTCTAATAAATGCCTTAAATAACGAGTCCCACCATCAATGTTTTGTTCAGGATTGCTACTATCTATCACCCCAAAACGACTGGCTGTTGCTGGCATGAGCTGCATCAAACCAACCGCACCCGAAGTAGATACGGCATTTGCTCTGTAAGCAGACTCAGCTTGAATCACTGCATGAACTAATTTTTCATCCACTTGGTGACGAGCAGCCACTTGTGACACTAGATGATTAAATCTATTTTTATCCGCAATATCAAAAGACACATTAGATATATTTGACACAGTCATAGGCGGAACATAAAAACCTCTCCCCACATAGGAAGGAATCGGCGTTGTTGCTGGAATAAGAACTTTCGTTTTACTAATTAAAGTCACATCCGTACGCAATTTATCCGTATAAATGACACTCTTACTTGTATCTTGGTATTTATAAAAATATCCCGTCGTTGGCGTGGTTGCCAACGACGGGGTTTTAATTATCGGTTTTATAGCCGGAGCAGGTGCTTTATTGGTATAAATCACGATGCCATTCGCATCTACCGATTTTTTATAAATATCTGCATTAACCTGTCCGCAGTATCCTATTATCAAAAATATAACCAAACAATTACGCATAACCTCATTACCTTTAGCTCGTTGTCATCACCACTTTTTCAGCAGCTTGTACTGCATTATTACGTGCTGTATCGGCACAATTTGCAATTGCTAAAGCGACACCCATTCGACGATTCACAAATGCTTGCGGTTTTCCAAATAAACGAATGTCTGTATTGGGTAGACTTAACGCCTCATGTAACCCATTATAATTTAATCCTAGCCCATCAATTGGACTCAAAATAACCGCACTCGCACCGGCACTTTTTAACGCTGTATTGACAGGCAACCCTAAAATCGCTCGCGCATGTAAATCAAACTCTGTTTGCATTTGCGTAAGCAATGTGACCATTCCAGTATCATGAGGACGTGGACTCACTTCACTAAACCAAACATCATCCCCAGAAATAAATAACTCCACACCAAATAAACCCAGGCCGCCAATGGCTGTCGTAATGTCTTTGGCGATATGCTGCGCTGTTTGCAATGCTTTTTCGCTCATCGCTTGTGGTTGCCAGCTTTCGCGATAATCACCATTTTCTTGCGTATGACCAATAGGCTCACAAAAAGTAGTTTCAACGTCACCTTGAGCGTTCATTGCACGAACCGTTAATAATGTGATCTCAAAATCGAATGTAATTTTGCCCTCCACAATGACCTTTCCCGTATCAACGCGACCTCTATTTCCTGCATATTCCCACGCAGCTTTAAGTTCTTGAGCGCTTTTTACCATGGACTGCCCTTTCCCTGACGAGGACATCGTTGGCTTAATAAAACAGGGGTAGCCAATACCGCTTTCAACCGCCGCTTCTAAATCTTTAAACGAATCCGCAAAGGCGTAATTTGACGTCGGCAAGCCCAACGTTTTTGATGCAAGTGTGCGGATGCCTTCTCGGTTCATGGTTAATTGAATAGCTCGGGCATTTGGCACCACCACACAGTTGCCTTGTTGCTCAATTTCAAGCAACGCATCGGTTGCAAGCGCTTCAATTTCAGGAACAATATAATGCGGTTTTTCTTCATCAATTAAGGCTTTTAATGCAATTGCATCCGTCATATCAATCACGTGAAAACGATGGGCAAGTGCGTGTGCTGGGGCATTAGCGTAACGATCAACCGCAATCACTTCAACGCCTAAACGTTGCAATGAGATGACAAGTTCTTTTCCCAACTCACCACTCCCAAGTAACAACACTTTTGTTGCGCTAGACGTTAATGCCGTGCCTAAAGTCATAAAAATTACACCTCAAAATGAATTAAAAAAGAAATTTGATTGCTCTATTATAAGCGTTAAATATTACACCAGTCGTTTTTAGGCTAAAATAGTCAACAAACGTGACTAAGTAAGTCCGAGCTCATTTCCTAGGTAAACAAAAACGTGAATTTAGAACTAATAACTACACTACATACCCGATTGCCCACTGCTCATGGGGATTTTGTGTTGCACTACTTCCGAACCAATCAAGATGAAAAAGAACATTTAGCGCTGGTCAAAGGCGTTGTTGCCAAGCAAGAAGATGTGCCGGTTCGTGTTCATTCAGAATGTATTACTGGCGACGTATTTGGTTCTCGACGCTGCGATTGTGGTGAGCAACTCGCGCGGGCAATGCAATTTGTTGAAAACGCCAGCGTTGGCGTGGTTCTTTATTTGCGCCAAGAAGGTCGCGGCATTGGTTTACTGCATAAGCTACAAGCTTATAATCTACAAGATCAAGGCATGGATACCGTAGACGCCAATATTGCACTCGGCCATCTTGCTGATGAGCGCGAATACGGCGTCGCTGCCGCTATTTTAAACGACCTACAAATTCGCTCTGTGGCACTACTTACCAATAATCCAGCTAAGATTTCAGCGCTAACGTCACTTGGCATTAACGTCACCTCACGCTTACCTTTAGAAATAGTGGCTAATTTTGATAATGCAGATTATTTAAAAACAAAAGCCACCAAAATGGCGCATTTTTTAGGCGACACTGACGTGGTCATCCCTTAGAGTTCAACTCTTCACTCAACAAGAGAAACCATTATGCGTTATTTATTACTTCTTTTTTTATTGTGTACGTCTACATTTACCAACGCCAAAGAAGAAGAGTTACCCAATGCAGAGACTGAATTACTGCCAGAAGTCCCCGAACTTCCCATGCCAGTTAAAAGTGGCGAAAATTTAGAGCCTGACATTACCATCGTTCGCAAAGGGAAAAATACCGTACAAGAATATCGCCGCAACGGGCAATTATTCATGGTAAAAGTCGTGCCCGACATTGGCCCCGCTTACTATTTACGCGATACAAATGGCGATGGCAAAATGGATGTCCGCTCAAACCAACTTGATCAAGGCGCTGACGTCAATATGTGGAGTATTTTTGAGTGGTAAATAATCCCCCCCAAAAAAGCCGCTAAACTGATTCTAGCGGCCTTTTTTGAAAAAAAAACGCTATTCGCTATCCGTACTCGCCAAATCGACTAAGGTGCGGGCATTAGGTAATATAGCGTTATCAAACACACTAAGTGACGCACACAATTTATCCCGAACCACTTCAAACATCGAATTGGCGAGCTTCACATGCTCTCGCGACACACGACTCACCCACATAGGGGTTGGTTTGTCACAAAGTTCACGACCATAATTGATACATTTTTGACTAACATCATCTGCCATTTTTTGATAACGAGCCATCTCTTCTTTATCTTTACTTTTTTTAATCTTTTTAAAATACGCATCACGCGCCGCCACTTCTGCTCTCAATGACTCCAATTCGTTTAAAAAATCCATTGCTTCACGCAAAATTACATTCGAACTCATAATTTCTCCGTTTACTTAATTCTTACTCTATGACATTTGTAAAATTTGCTTACGTTGACTAAAAAAATACGTTTAACGCCTTTTTTAGTCTCGTTACATTAAATAATTTTACACAGCTAGAATAAGATTTCAATTCCTACGGAAGATAAATTGACATAATTTAAGCTAAACGAATCGTGGTTTTATCGATGATAATGTGTTTTTGTTTGTATAACGCGCCAATGGCTTGTTTAAATACTTTTTTACTCACACCAAAAAGCGCATAAATCGTTTCAGGCTCGCTTTTATCGCCTACAGCCAACTCGCCCCCATTATCATTTAGCATTTGTAAAATACGATCGGTCAACGAGGTCACTTTTCCATACCCCGTTTCATGCAAGGATAAATCAAGACGTAAATCATCACGAATCGTTTTAATATGGCCGTCAATTCGCTGACCTCGTTGGAGAGTTTGGAAAATTTCATTTTCGTAAAGCAAGCCCCAATGCGTATTATTCACTATGGCTTTAATACCCAAATCGGTTTGATCGGTAATTAATAACTCAACTTTTTGCCCAACGGTGAATTCATTATTTTCCATCTCATCGCTAACATACTGAGATAATTTCGTTGTCGCAACTAACCGATCTTTATCATCAAGTCGAATTTTGACAAAATAAGAATCGCCCACCTCAACTTCATGATGTTGCTCACTAAAGGGAAGCAGTAAATTTTTCTTCAAACCCAAATCTAAAAATGCTCCGTAATAATTCACTGAAACCACTTTTAAATACGCAATATCATCTACTTGTGCCCAGGGAATATGCGTCGTGGCAGCAAGATGTTCATCGCTATCGACAAATACAAAAACGCGCACACTCTCTTCTAATTCATATTTTTTTGGTTTTTCATCAATGAGTAAAACCTGTTTGCCTGAAACTTCATCACTAAGATAAATGCCCGAACTATTTTGTTTGCTGATGGTGAGTGTGTTAATTTTGCCGATGTTTATCATGATGTGAAAGCCGCTTGAAATGGATTGATTTTGATTGTAACACAGTTTTTTAGGTGAATTTGATTGCGTGCTTATGTGAAAATAGTGTTTTTTCTACAGACTTTTTTAAATCACGCTATGACAGATTATGCAATCGGTTGGGATATTGGCGGCGCACATGTGAAAGTGGCCGTTATTTATCAACAAAAAATACTTGCCACTCATCAACATCCCTGCCCGCTTTGGCAAGGTCTTAGCGAACTAGAAAATGCCGTCCACGCATTAATTCAACAATTACCCGTTGATAAACCGCATCGTCACGCTATCACGATGACTGGCGAATTAGTGGATTTATTCGACCATCGCCATGATGGTGTCGCGCAAATTATCCAAACCATACAGCATCTACTCAGCGCAAACTCTTTACATATTTTTTGTGGCAGCGGCGGTTTATTGCCAATTTTAGAGATCAAAAGTGATCATTATGACGCGATTGCATCAGCAAATTGGTTAGCGAGCAGCACATTCGCAGCAAAGAAAAACCACCATGGATTATTTGTTGATATTGGCAGTACCACCACGGATATTCTACTTTTTGAAAATGGCGTCGTTCGTGCCCAAGGCTATAGCGATTACGCGCGATTAATTTCACAAGAACTCGTTTACACAGGTATTGTCCGAACTGCGGTCATGGCGGTTGTCCATAACGTTGAGGATAACGGCCACACTGTTGGTGTCATGGCAGAATATTTTGCAACGATGGCGGATGTTTACCGTTTAACGGGTGAGCTATGCGAGAGCCATGATCAAACCCCTACTGCAGATGGCGCAGAAAAATCCATCGAGGCCAGTGCAAGACGTTTATCACGCATGATAGGCGCTGATTTTTCCAGCGCAGAATTATCACGTTGGAAAGACGTAGCAAAACACATACGCCATGCGCAACAAGTTCGCATCCAAGATAGCTGCGCCTTGCATTTAGCAAGGCATTCATCAAGACAAGCACTGCCACTCATTGGCGCGGGTATTGGGCGATTTCTCGTTAAAGATATCGCCACCACACTTAATTGCCCCTATATTGATTTTTCAACACTTTTTGATAGTGATTTGGAGCACTCTTTTCATCCAGCGGATTGTGCACCCGCTGTTGCTGTGGCTATGTTACTCAATTAAGCAACACGATCAGGCAAGGTGTTTCCTGCAAAATAAGCCGCTAAATTAGCCAATACTTTTTCTCCCATGGCCGTGCGCGTTTCAAGTGTCGCACTGCCTAAATGTGGCAAAAGTTCCACATTTTCTAAGGCTAAAAAGCCTTCGTAAATATGTGGCTCATTTTCATACACATCAAGGCCTGCACCCGCAATTTGTTTATTTTTCAACGCCTCACAAAGCGCAATACTATCAACCACATCGCCACGCGCGGTATTGATTAAATGCGCTGAAGGTTTCATTAATTTTAAGGTTTGCGCGTTGATTAAATGTTTTGTATTGGCACCTGCAGGGCAATGTAGCGACACAAAATCCGCCTGCGACAACACTTCTTCTAAGCTATTGCAACGCTTAGCCTGCAAATCCTGCGTGACGTATTCATTTGCCGCACTGGGATTATAATAAATAATATTCATATCAAACCCATGATGCGCTTTACGCGCCATCGCTTGACCTATACGCCCAAATCCAATTAGCCCTAACGTTGCACCTGTCACGTTTGAGCTGAGCATGTGCGTTGGACACCATCCCGTCCATTTTTTAGCACGAACTAAACGATCCCCTTCTGCGCCACGTCGCGCTGTCATTAAAAGCAACGTCATGGCAATGTCAGCCGTACTTTGCGTGAGTACATCGGGTGTGTTGGTCACAATCAACCCATTCGCTTTTGCGGTAGGAATATCAATGTGGTTATACCCAACTCCAAAATTCGCTAAAATTTTGCAGCGTTTATCTTCAACATTCAAAACCTCAGCAGGAAACGAATCACAAACCGTCGGACACACCGCATCATAGCTTTGCAATGCCGCTTTAAATTCATCGGCTGTCAATGGGCGATCTGTTTCATTGAGTGTCACATCGTATAAATTGCGCAGTTTTTCTTCTACAGACGCCGGCCAGCGTCGCGTAATAAATACTTTAGGCTTGCTCATGTTTTACTCCAAAAATTTTAGGGATTATCTTTTTTTAAAATAGCAGATGAAAATTGTATAAATTCGTCTAAATGTTGCGTAATGAGATTTAACGTAATGGGTAATTGTCATTTTTTATCATCATGCACCGCAATATGACGAAAACCTACCATGTGTTTTTAATGACTACGCTAAAGCTTCATCAATGCAATTAGCTTGCGCTAACAGCGTAAATACATAACGCGAGGGATGTGTGAAATCCTATTTGAATTGAGAATTTGATAATTGACGAAAACGCTCACATGCGAGAATTTTACACTTAAACTTGGGAAATTAGGCGATATTTATCAAAAAAACAGCGTAAAACGAACGAAAAAAGTAATGAGATTTAACAATAACTGATGTGTTATTTTTGGTCGTGATGCAATTCGTATTTTTCAGCAAGCAACACCTGTTCACTGGCTTTTGGATTTTTTTCAAGTCGGGCAGCAACGCGATAAAGAGGGAAGGTACTTAAACTATTTTTGTACATAGAAATAGGATCTATCTTTCTAAAACCTTGATAGATTGTCTGCGGAGCATCATTGGATTTTTGTTCTTGATAAATAGATGCTATAAATTTTGATTCATTCATAATATCCCCCTATTTAAAATATCGTAAATTTTAGTCTGTTATTTTAAGAAAAAACCATTTGCAATCGTAATCTAACATTTTCTTTGTATGATTAACACAAATCCTTTTCAGTTGATTGATGTTAACTATTTCTTTCAAGGAATATGTGCTTTATTGTAGTGTTATTATACCGTCAAAGTCCCTTTTTAACGTTTTATTCCTTTATTTTAAAAATAAACCCATGAAAAATACATCCACTATTTCGCAAAATGCATCTCATCCAATATCGGTGAGTTTCTGGCAAGCATTTGGTTTTTGGCTCAAATTAGGGTTTGTCAGTTTTGGCGGGCCCGCTGGGCAAATTGCCATCATGCACCACGAATTAGTCGAAAAACGCCGATGGATTTCAGAGAATCGATTTTTACACGCCCTCAACTATTGTATGCTGCTTCCCGGCCCTGAAGCACAACAATTAGCTACCTATTTGGGTTGGCTCATGCACCGAACCGGTGGTGGAATTGTCGCTGGGGTATTATTCGTTCTGCCGTCATTATTTCTGCTTATTTTTTTAAGCTGGATTTATTTACGCTTTGGAAATATTCCCGAAATTGCCGCCATACTTTATGGTATTAAACCAGCTGTGACAGCCATTGTATTATTTGCTGCTTATCGTATTGGCTCACGCGCATTAAAAAACCGCGTGCTATACCTATTTGCCGTGCTGTCTTTTTTAGCCATTTTTATTTGGCAAACCCCCTTTCCAATGATCGTTTTAGGGGCGGCTTTTCTCGGTGCTGTTGGTGGAAAATTCATGCCTCACTATTTTTCAGTGACTGATGGACATGGTAGCGCAAAAAAACATTATGGACCCGCACTCATTGATGATGACACGCCCACTCCCCCGCATGCGCTTTTTCGATGGGGACGACTCATAAAAATCATTATGGCTGGGGTTCTATTATGGGGTGGCGCCATGGCGTATCTTTACAGCCAATATGGCTTGGAAGGTGCGTTAACGCAAATGGCGTGGTTCTTTAGTAAAGCAGCCTTACTTACCTTTGGGGGTGCTTACGCTGTTCTACCGTATGTTTATCAAGGAGCGGTTGCCCATTACCACTGGCTGAGTGCGGCGCAGATGATGGATGGTTTAGCTTTAGGTGAAACAACGCCTGGGCCGTTGATTATGATTGTCACTTTTGTTGGATTTGTTGCAGGATGGACGCAAGAACTCTTTGGCTC